>Ga0194127_10000013_pt1 | contig 254297 bp, 234 predicted proteins | sample TA2KigC100mmetaG_FD_148624 | JGI IMG/M metagenome (GOLD analysis project Ga0194127, IMG submission 148624) | Freshwater microbial communities from Lake Tanganyika, Tanzania - TA2015036 Kigoma Deep Cast 100m | ecosystem: Environmental > Aquatic > Freshwater > Lake | place: Tanzania: Lake...
CCCTTTTGAGACCAAACTGGATTGGTTTTGCCTGGTTTTGGCTTTATTTCCGTTCCGCTTTGGACCGATATAGGTTCTTCTTTGACGAGGTTGTTTTTTTGCTTTGTCCCAGTAACTCTCAACCTTGTAGAGGTATATCTTGCCCTTTATTTTCTGTTCTATTATATAGGCCATAGTAATAGCTAGTTATTAATTAACAAATGGCCTTAATATACAGAGAATACAACGAAATTGCAAGGTTTTATTGCATAGTTACTAACTTTTTCTCCAATTTAGGTACTATATAGTTCGGGTATTTTTTAGATTTTGCATTCGTAATGTATTTACCAGTAAATGAGCTTGCCGTACCGGTTCAGGGATACGATATCCTCTGCATATTTTTAAAATGAATTGAATAGCAAAAGAAAGGTCTGTCTTATGTCCGACAGAAACAAACACAGGATTTGTATTTAATTTTGTTCTCAAGGCGACTCCTACAGTTTTATCATTGTAAATGAGACGGGAATTAGCCCCTACATTGTTTTCAACTTCAGAATATTCACCTACAAGGCAGCTTTTGGCACATCCGATAGCAGGTTTGTCCAGAATAACTCCTATATGCGATGCAATGCCAAAAAAGCGGGGATGAGCAATCCCCTGGCCATCAAAAACAATTATGTCAGGCTCTGTTTTCAATTTTTTAAATGATTTGAGCAAGACAGGCGCTTCTCTAAAAGACAAAAGGCCAGGTATGTAAGGAAACCTAGCCTTTTCAATTGCTGTCGCTTCTTCAATCTTTTCAAGTTTTTTATTAATCGCAAAGACAATTACCGCTGCAAATACACGATCGCTGTGCTTATCGTATGAAACATCAGCTCCTGCTACCGTACATATTTTGCCATGGTCTTTTCTTATTATTACTGATTTACTTAATTCTTGCTGAATCTGAACGGCTTTTTTGTAATTTTTTGTCCATGAATGTATTCTTTTTATATGCATTCAAAGAATTTCCGTAACTATTCAGCGTAATTTATCAAACTATCTTGGGCGCAGAGCGCGACTCGTTCCCAAACTCCAGTTTGGAAACGCAACTGCACTGGAAACTCTGTTTCCCGTGAGGGTTTGACTTAACAAATTATTTAAATTACAAACTATTTGAATCAGGTAATTTTATTTCCTATCTGTCAATATACCGGCGAGAAACCGGAGTTTCTCGAACAAGTACATTCCCAAACTGGAGTTTGGGAACGAGCCGTGTAAAGAAAATAACAAACATTCGAAAAATGTTTTAAACGATTTTACGGAGCTTCCAATTCCTCAGCCTTTGGCAGATCCTTGATGTTTTTTAAGCCAAAATGTTCAAGAAATTGCTTTGTAGTGCCATACAACAAGGGATGGCCAAGGGATTCGTCTCTTCCTACCACTTTGACAAGGTTTTTTTCCATCAATAGTCTGATTATTTGGCCGGATTGAACTCCGCGAATAGATTCAACATCTGCGCGTAATACGGGTTGTTTATATGCGATGATTGCAAGCGTTTCCAGAGAAGCCTGCGAAAGCTTTGTTTCTGATGTTTTTTTGCGTAATTTGGATATCCATTCGTGGTATTCAGGCCGTGTATATATCTGGAAGCCGCCGGCAATTTCTTCAATCTGGAAAGACCTCGCCTGTTGATCATAATCATTTTGCAGCAAGGTGATGGCGTCTTTTATGAGATTTGCGTCTGTATCATCGACTATCGTGCATATTTTTTTAACAGAGAGAGGTTCGTCTGCAGTAAACAACAACGCTTCAACAATAGATTTTATTTCCTCAACGGTTTTCATAGCGAAATGAATATCGTCTCAATTTCTGCACACTGAATCATTTAATTTGCCAGGTATGTTCCTGCAGTTGACTTTTCATTTTTTCAATTGCATTTTGCACCGCTTTTACTGCGGCATTTGTAGATATGGTTGCTCCCGTAATAGCCGTTATTTTTTCTTTATCTTCAACTTTGGAAACTACCAGTTGATAATATGATTTATTCTTAAATTGTTCCTGAAAGCGCGGACGCAATTCCTCTGTCTTTCCATTCTTCGAATTATCACCTTCATTTTCCCGATTCAGCGTAAATTCAGGCAATTGTTTCTTTTCCCCATGTTTAACATCTGAAGATTTTCCAAAAACGCTCATTAAAACGCTCAACAATGTATCGGAACTTTCTATTTCGGTCATTTTTGTGCCAAGGCCGGGTGTCTCCATCTGATAAATGATATCGATTCCGAGAATTTTTTCAAGATGTGAATCAACCCCTACCATAACCTTTATTTTGCTGGAATAACCCTGAGCCGCACCGCTTGAAGCATACCCGATCAATTCTCCTTTGCTATTTATGCCTTTATATATCTTGTCCAGTTCATTCGTGTCCGGCGGGGTAATTTCTTCCGGTGTTTTATCAATGCCGGGAAGCACCGTATAAAGAGCTTTCGTGCGTATTTCCAACTCTTTTACCTTGATTTTTTCCTTCGTGACAAGATACGTAGAGGAAACACCAACAGATGCCAAAAGAGAGACAATCGTAAGAATTATGGTATATTGCAACTTTTTTTTCATAGTTTATTTTTTTAGCTTTGAGCCATACAAGCGTGGTTTTGTAAACCGGTCAATAAGGGGAGTCGCAGTGTTCATGATTAAAATGGAATAACATACGCCTTCCGGATACCCCGAGTAAAACCGAATCAAAATAGTCAGTAATCCTGCCCCAACGGAAAAAATAATCATACCTTTCTTCGTCAACGGGGTAGTCACCATATCCGTTGCCATAAAAAAAGCGCCCAAAAAGAGACCTCCGGCAAATAAATGATAGAAAGGATTATTTGCCCAGGGAGTCATAGTGCGGGGAGGCAGAAAAATTGAAAAGATAAAAACGGTTGCAAGATACGTAACGGGCACATACCATTTAATACATTTCTTATAGATAAGATATAAACCTCCCGCAAGCAGTGCAATCACGGAAGTCTCTCCGATACAGCCGGGCACACTGCCAATCAATAACTGGTATAATGTGTATATCTCTGTCCCTGATTCCTTTGCAAGAGGGGTTGCTTTGGTTACCGCATCGAGGAGCAAACCATTTTCACCGATTCTCGTGATATTTTTCATTACATTCATCGCTCCGGCATCAGTGAAAAAACGCCAATCGGAGTTTATAGCGACCGGATATGCCACTTGCAGAAAAGCGCGTGCAGCGAGCGCCGGATTCCATATATTATTCCCCAACCCGCCAAAAGCGTGTTTAACGATAGCGATTGCAAAAAAAGACCCCACCACGGGAACATACCACACAACTCCCGGTGGCAGAGTATAGGCAAGTAAAATAGCGGTAACAAAAGCGCTGCCATCTTTTATCATTTCAAATGCAGGCTGCTTTTTTAAAATTGAAATAACTGCTTCCGTAAGAACCGCGGTTAAACAGCATAGTCCGATAACAAAAAGCGTATAATAGCCAAATATAAAAACAGCAGCAAATCCCGCCGGAAGTAGAGAGAGATTAACAGTCCACATAATGCGGGGTATACTATCACCGTCCCTTATATGAGGTGAAGCGCTGACAATTAAAGGTGTGCCGCTCTGAGTATTATTTACCATGGTTTTTGCTTATTATGAATCATTTTTATTTTAAAAATAAAACGAGACTATTTCTTTGTTTTTTGCTTTGCGATAAGGGCTTTTGCAAATTTAATATGGTGCACGATGGGTCGTTTTGCAGGACAAATATAACTGCAGCAACCACACTCTTTGCACTCAAGGACGTTATTTTCCAATGCAAGGGAAACATTCCTGGATTCACCGATAATACTTAACTCGCTGGGATTAAGCCCGTACGGACAACTACTCACACACCGGCCGCACCGTATACATGCGTGAGATGTATATTGCGGCTGGTTTTTAAGAGCAAGTATTCCGCCCGTCCCTTTTACCGTCACTGCATTATCAACATTTCCCTGTGCAATGCCCATCATAGGCCCGCCAAAAATGATTTTATTGATATCGGCAGAAGGCTCTGCTATTTCCAATAGATCACGAACGGGAGTTCCAATGCGCACAAGCAGATTTTGAGGTTTATTTACCCCATTTCCCGTAACAGTGACAATTCTTTCGATCAAAGGACGGTTGAATTTCACCGCATTATAGATTGCTACCGCGGTTGCGACATTTATAACAACAACACCAACTTCCATGGGAAGCTGAGTAGGTTTGAATTCACGATTTAATAATGCTTTAATAAGCTGGTGTTCCGCGCCCTGAGGGTATTTTACCTCAAGTAAGTCAATTTTTATGGCATGATCATTTGCCAGGATATTTTTAAATGTAGTGTAAACGTCTTGTTTATTTGACTCAATGCCGATATGCGCTTTTTTGCACCCGATGCATTTCATAACAAGCCGCAACCCCTGAAGAACTTCGTTTGTATTGCTGCGCATAACGTGATGATCACAGGTAAGGTATGGTTCGCATTCCGCCCCGTTCATCACTATGGTATCGATTATTTTATCTTTTGGGGGAGTCAATTTTACGTGAGTGGGAAATGTAGCGCCGCCAAGCCCTACAATACCCGCAGACAAAACTCTTTGTTTGATTTCTTCAGGCGTGATATTCTCAATATCCTGTTCAACATTTAACGCTTCAGCCCATCCTTCATCACCGGAATTTTCAATAACTACTGCCTGAGATTTTATTCCCGTTACAGGATGCGGATAGGGTGACACATCAACGACTTTACCACCAACAGAAGCATGTACATTAGAGGAAATGAACCCTTGTGCCTCTCCGATAATCTGTCCAATTTTTACCACGTCTCCTTTGTTTACTATTGGTTTTGCCGGAGCGCCAATGTGCTGGTTCATAAGCAAATATACTTTTTTGGGAATCGGGGCAATTACTTCTTTCATCCCGGAAGTAAGTATTTTCCCGTCATCTTTGGGATGAATTCCTCCTAAAAAAGAATTAAACTTCGATTTCATTGATGCGTACATTCCACATTTCTTGTCTAATATTATTTCGGTATAATAAAAAACTACTCTACTTTAACTTCCAATTCTGCAAAATCAAATGAGAAAATGCAAAAAATGAAATTGTCCATATTCAGATAGAATGGCCCAAAAATGTGAATAAACTTCACTTTTGTTCAATAGCACATGGGGGCGTGAGATACCAACAGGAAAACGACTATATAGGGGATTCTCATTTATTTTATAATAAGAAAATTGCGACCTCTCGATAAATGGATAGAGAGAAATGTAAACAAATAACGAATGCTATTATTTAATCCAGATTTATATTTTTTGTAATGGAAGCGTTTTCTATAAGGCTAATAAGCCATGGCCTTAATCTTTCTCTATATTTCTTCTCTCGCACTAATTTATCCAAATCTTCTTTAACACTGTTAAAATCCTTACCATTTCCGGCTTTTTTTTCTATTATTTTAATTATGTGATAACCGTAATCGGTACTTATAATATCGCTTAGTTCTCCAGGTTTCAAATGTGCCACTGATTTGCCTATGTCATCCTGCGGACTAAATGGCAGCATCTTTCCGTCTCTTGACGCTGAAGCCCGGTCAATCGACTGGGTCTTTGCAATTTTGGCAAAATCAGCCCCCAAACGCAGTTTTTCAAGGACTTCTTCCGCCTCTCTTTTCGTTTTTAAAACAACTTGCTGAGCCTCGATTTTTTCTCCGTAAACACTATTATACGCCTCGTGCAAATCTTCTTCCGATACGGTGATTGATTTCAATACCACCTTTTCAGCCCGTAATTCAATCTCTGCCTGTTTTTGTTTTCTTAATTTCTTTGCTACTTTATCCCTGAATTCCTTTAAACTTGCGCCAATTTTTTCCAGTTCTTTTTCAAGATCACTTTCTTTTTCTATTTTGTATGATTGCATTAACGCGTTTACTTCCCGCTGAACCAGAGTATTTAACCTGTTTTCAACCTCTTCGCTGGTAATGGAAATACCGTGCTTTCTTGCCTCCTGGTTAATGAGGGTTCTTCTGATAAGAACGTCAAGCGCATCGTTTCCGTATGTGCTTAATAATATTTCATACAATTCATTGTTGGTAATCTTTTGCCCGTTAACAATAGCAACAACATCCTTGTCTTCATTTTTTGATTCTTTGCTTATCAGCACAATATCGCTTTCAGGATCGGCTTTTGCATACACGTAATGGTTTACAACAAAACTACCGGAAAAAAACACTAACGTTACGAAGGAAAAGAGGTATTTTGTATTCATAAATATTATTTTTTGCAGAATAAAAATTAATTACTTAAAATAGCAGATAAAATTGAGGTAGAATTATAACACAGTTAAAATTGACGTGTCAATGCTTTTAAATCGGCAAAATGGAGATTTGTCAGGTGACTGCAATTATATTGGCGGGCGGGAAAAGCATCAGGATGGGAACGAATAAAGCGTTCCTTACATACAGGAACATTCCATTCATCGAAATTCAAATAGAAACATTAAAGCGCTTATTCCGTGATATTATTATTTCCGCAAATGATGCATCTTTCTATGAACATTTGAAACTGCCGATCGTACCGGATGTATTTCCCGGAAAAGGCCCTATCAGCGGTATTTGTGCGGGATTGATGCATTCGAAACATTCATACGCATTTGTAATCGCCTGTGATATGCCATTTATCAACAAAGATGTAATAGTATACATGAAAGGACTTGTCAAAAGTGACGATTATGATGTAATTGTGCCGCATACCGTACGCGGACCGGAACCGCTTCATGCATTTTATTCAAAAAAATGCATTGCGACCATGCAGCAATGTCTTGAAGAAGGAAATTTGCGAATGACTGATTTCCTGAAAAAAGTAAATGTGCGCCACGTTAATGTTGAGGAACTTATGAAATCGGGCGCAGATATAAAATCTTTTATTAATCTCAACACGTATCAGGAATATGAAAAGTATTGTTCGTAATTAAACTACATCATTTTCTAAAGAACACATGGAGAACAAACCGGATATCATCATTTACCATATTGGCCAATTGCTTACCATTCGGGGAGCGACGCAAAAACCAAAAATTTCGGGGCAAATGGATGATTTGGGAATCATTGAGGATGGCGCTGTCGCAATAAAAGATGGCAATTTCATCCATGTATCTACTACGGAAGAAATGAGAAATCGCTACGAATTCGGCATAACAAAGACATTAGACGCTTCAGGAAAGGTGGCATTGCCCGGGTTTATCGATTGCCATACCCATGCAATTTTCGGAGGAAATCGTACCGCTGAATTTGTTGAGCGTATAAAGGGAACCACTTACCATGAGATTTTAAAAAAAGGCGGCGGGATACTAAATACCGTGAACAGTACCCGCAAATTAACCTCAGAAGAACTTACCATATTAACTAAAAACCATCTTGATACTATGCTGCTGCACGGCACTACCACCGTTGAAATCAAAAGCGGATACGGACTCGACTTAATGAACGAAATAAAAATCCTTAAATCAATTCAAAAGCTTAAGAAGACGCATTGCATGGATATCGTTCCTACTTTTTTAGGCGCCCACACAATCCCTGTTGAGTATAAGTATGATCCCGATGTCTATGTTAACCTTGTTTGTAATATGCTGCCATTTGCCAGGGAATATGCGGTATTTTGCGATGTTTTCTGCGATGAAGGCGCATTCAACGCACAACAAACGGAAAAGGTTTTGCAAACTGCAAAAAACCTGGGTTTTCAATTAAAATTACATTCCAATGAATTCAAGAATATTGGAGGAGTACAAATTGCAGTAAAATACGACGCCGTATCGGTAGAACACCTCGACCACATTACTTCGCAGGAAATAGATACATTATCCGGCAGCGCCGTCGTTTGTGTATTGCTGCCTGGCGTACCGTTATTTCTTATGAACAATACATATGCTCCGGCAAAAGAAATGCTCGATAACGGATTAGCCATTGCCTTGGCGACTGATTTTAACCCCGGAACATGTCCATGTCTTAATATGCAAATAATGATTACGCTGGCAAGTCTTACAATGTCGATGACTCCCTCTCAGTCTATTAACGCCGCAACAATAAACGCCGCACACGCCCTCTCTATGGCGCACCTGATCGGAAGTATTGAGGAGGGAAAACAAGCGGATATGATTATTCTGGATATAGACGATTATCAGCAATTATCATATTATTTCGGCATAAATCACGTGCAAACCGTTATAAAAAAAGGCAAGCTTGTTGTTGATAATAAAATTCCTGTAAAATGAGAACATAACAAAATACATACTGCTGCTACTTTTATCACTTCTTAATACTTTTCTGCCAAATGAAATCGGCGATACTTTGCCATCATGGTATACTACGATGAATTTTTTGCCGCTGACTTGTTCCTTTTACCTAATCGTTGAATGATATTTTTAAGTGATTCTTCAATAGACATTAACCCGTTCCGAACAACATCGGATTTCATATAATCGTTTGCCTCAAAATCAAATTCTATGCCATATCGATATTGTCCGTCCTGCACTCTCTTTGTATTTTTTACGACGCCGATTATATCCTCGATAATCTCCTGTTTTACATCATCAATCGTCAACATAATGCACAGCTTGTTTCCCAGATTAAATTTAAGATTGGTGACAAACGCTATTCCGTTCCGGCAGAAATCCATCCAGTTGACTATTTGCGGTTTTTGCACAAATCCTGAAAGTCCCGTACGTTTGACGACCACGCACAGATTTCCGTGTGAATATCGAACTGATTTGCGACGCATGTTCTGATTAACCATAGCTTAATTGTAGTATCTGATTTTTTAAATAATTATACGAAAACGGTTCATGATCTAAAAAAACCCCAATGGTTTCTTGTCATAGGAAATCAATATGTTTTTTGTATGACGGTAATGGTTAAGCATCATTTTGTGTGTTTCCCGCCCGATGCCCGATTTCTTATAGCCGCCAAATGAAGCGTGTGCGGGATAAAGATGATAGCAATTTACCCACACGCGCCCTGCTTTAATCTGTCTCGAAACCGTTTGTATCTGATGTATATCTCTCGACCATATGCCTGCCCCCAACCCATAGATAGTGTCATTGGCGAGATCAACGGCTTCCGCTTCATTTTTAAATGTGGCAACGCTCACCACCGGCCCGAATATCTCTTCCTGAAATATCCGCATCTTGTTATTGCCTTTAAACACGGTTGGTTGTATAAAATACCCATCCGGATATTCTTTTACCGATGCAGCCGATCCCCCTGCCAGCACTTCGGCCCCTTCTTTTTTGCCAATATCGAGATAATTTTTGATCTTTTCGTATTGATCTTTTGAGGCTTGAGCGCCCATCATTGTTTCACTATCAAGAGGATTTCCCACTTTTATTTTCGCTACCCTTTCAAGCGCCCTTTTGATGAATTTATCGTAGATAGATTCTTGTATTAATGCCCTCGATGGACACGTACAAACTTCTCCCTGATTCAGCGCAAACATCACAAAACCTTCTATTGCTTTATCAAAAAATTCGTCATCTTTCTCCAGCACACTTTCAAAAAAAATATTGGGAGATTTTCCCCCCAGTTCCAATGTAACAGGAATGATATTTTCCGACGCATATTGCAAAATGAGCCGTCCTGTGGTTGTTTCACCGGTAAAAGCGACCTTTTTCACTCTTGGAGAAGATGCCAGAGGTTTACCGGCTTCGGGCCCGAATCCATTAACGATATTTATGACTCCATCCGGAATGAGGTCTTCAATGAGTTCCATGAAAACCAATATAGAAGCAGGGGTTTGTTCCGCTGGTTTCAATACAACACAATTCCCCGCGGCAAGCGCAGGCGCCAGTTTCCATGCCGCCATTAAAACAGGAAAATTCCACGGAATAATTTGCGCGACAACACCGAGAGGTTCATGCACCTCCATTGAAACGGTATTTGCGTCTAAATCTGTAATCTCCCCGGTCTCCGCCCGTATAATACCGGCAAAATAGCGAAAATGATCGATAACGAGCGGCAAATCCGCCGCCATAGATTCACGGATACTCTTGCCATTTTCCCATGTTTCCGTTCTTGCCAGCAGCTCACTGTTTTGTTCCACACGGTCGGCAATTTTTAACAAAAGATTGCTTCTTTCCGCAACAGATGTTCTTCCCCATGCCGGAGCCGCTTTTTCAGCAGCGTCAATAGCAAGATTTATATCCTCCACTGTCGAACGAGGCACCCTGGTAAATGCCTTGCCGTCAATGGGAGAAACATTATCAAAATATTTCCCATTCAGCGGCGGCGCCCACTTCCCGCCGATATAGTTTTCATACCGTGATTTAAAAGAAGGTTTTTCGTATAACATCTCCGTGCTTCCTTTCATTAACTGAGTGGTTTAAAAAAACTTTCACTGATGACATTCCATGCATATTTATATTCAGAGACGCACGGCAGTGCGTCTCTACAGTGGTTGTGGTGCCCCCTGTGTTTTTTGCAGGTACAGACGCGTGACAGCGTGTGTTTACATGTATAAATTTTCAGGTTTATTCTTGTCTAACTCCCATTTTAAGGGGTTGTTTAGAATATATTCCCGGATTTTGTTTAAAGATTTTTCGTTACGGATAATATGATCATAAAAACGTCTTTGCCATGAAAAATTACGTTTTATTCTTCGGATACGACCAGTTGTAGCAGATTTAAATCCGCGGATAATGGATGACAAATTATTTCTCTGCGGACCAAATTTGTTTTTGTACGGTGGTAGAGACGCATTGCCATGCGCCTTTGTCATTGCATTGTCATGCATCGCTATATTGGAAGACGCAAAATTGAGAGACGCACGGCAGTGCGTCTCTACACCATCATCATTTTTGATAATGATAATACCGTGTAGATGGTTTGGCATAACAACCCATCTATCCAGCAATACATTATTGCGTATTGTTTCTGCTTTTACCCACTCTTCAGACACAATTTTACCAATGGAGGATAAATGCATCTGATCTCCTATCACTTCTCCGAATGCACATTCTCCCTGTAAGGTACAGATAGTCACAAAATAATATCCTGCCTTAGAATAATCCCATTCCGCCAGACGAACAGATTCAGTGCGATATTTATCCTTATATAACGTCATACTATTCACCGTAGAGACGCATTTCCATGCGTCTCAATAATCAATCGCATCATTTTGCACGCCACATCGGGAGACGCACGGCAGTGCGCCTCTACCTACCGCATTTCCAATTCGGGAATTCTCCATGGATATAAAAAATTACACCAGGTTATAATATAAATCGCGCTGCTTTGCCAGGAAGCCGGCATCGTTAATCAGGAATTCAATTTCTTCTTTTTCCATGGTATAGCTCACTCCCGCAGCCTTAACAACATTTTCTTCAATCATTGTGCTCCCCATGTCATTCGCGCCGAATTTTAAAGAGAGTTGCGCAATTTTAGCGCCTTGGGTCACCCATGATGCCTGTATATTCATTATGTTATCCAGATACAATCTGGCAATGGCAAGGGTTTTTAAATAATCATAACTTCCGAGCAACGCATTTTCCAATTGGGTGTTTTTCGGCTGAAACGTCCATGCAATAAAGGCGGTAAACCCATTCGTTTTATCCTGAAGCTGCCGGATTTTTTCAAAATGTTCAATGCGTTCATCCGTCGTCTCGATATGGCCAAACATCATAGTTGCGGTTGTTTTCATGCCCTGTTCATGTGCTGATTGCATCACATTCAGCCATTCCTGCGCGGAACATTTGTTTGGGCTGATGAGTTGTCTGCAGCGGTCTGTTAATATCTCGGCTCCGCCGCCAGGAATGGAATCAAGGCCTGCATCTTTCAGAATGCGGATTATCTCCGGCATCGGAATGGTGTTTAAAAGGGAAAAATGCATTATTTCCGGGGGAGAAAAGGCATGGATGTGTATATCAAATTTAGCTTTTATGGAACGCAATAATTCTGTATAAAAATCCATTTTCAGAGTCGGATGCAACCCCCCTTGCATGAGTATTTGTCTTCCGCCTAATTCGATGGTTTCTTCTATTTTTTTGTAAAGTTCCTCTTTCGGGATTATATAACCGTCGCTATGTTCAATGTTTTTATAAAATGCGCAAAATTTACATCCCGATGTGCAAATATTCGTATAATTTATATTTCTGTCAATGATATATGTGCGATAATCCTCAGGATGCTTTCTCCTGCAAACCCCATCTGCGGCAATCCCCATTATTAGAAGCTCTTTATAATCAAAGAGCCGCGAACCTTCCTCCGCCGTTATTCTTTTATTCTGTGTTGGTTTACTCAGTGTTTCTTTCAGATTTTTATCTCCCGGGCAAACATCATACGTCATTAAATATCACCCTTTCTCCTTTGGGCGCCAATTCCATTGACACAGCACACTGATAAAATTTTTTGAGACCTCTGATCTCCTCCTTGCCTAAATCATATTGAATTGCTTTGGTGAGATAATGCAAGCATGTATCGTAGGGCAGATTCAGTCGTTTTGCTTCGGACAAGGCAATTTCCTTTACGTGTTGAATGCCCGTTTTTTTTGAATTCAACAGCATTTCGTTTACTCCGGGAATCCGTCTGCCTCTTTTTACCACCCATACGGCATATACAAAGGGCAATTTTGTGTATTCATACCATGCCTGTCCAAGGTCTATAGTAACATATCCGTTATCTGCCACTTTGATGGCATTATCTCCGATAATCAATACCGCATCGGCATCTGTTGCGGAAATATTATATTGATCATTGCATTGAGTGTACCTGGGGGTAATGTGGTATTGACCGCGTAAAATAATCTTCGTAAGAGCGCGGGAAGTTAATGAACTTTTATCCAATGCCGCTGTTTGAATATCCGGAATCGGAACTTTGGAAAATATCTTGACGCTTTCCACCATTCCATGCGATGCAATAGCCACATCAGGCACAATTGCAAAGTTTCCGTTCCGGAAATATTCGATGGAGGGAATAAGCGCAACATCAATAAGATCATTATTCAGCATATCAGGTAAAAGAGCAGGCACTTCAAGCAGCAATTCAACAGAACTTTTTTGCTGTTCCAACCCATATACCAAAGGTTTCGCGTTCATATAAGGAACGACACCTATTTTAATCTTTTCCGTCATATTACCCTTGCCTAAATCCACATTCTTGGATAAACTGTTTTTGTATGGTATTCGAGGAATTCTGAATACTTTTCATGAAAATTATTTTATATGACTCTTATATTTTCTTCAATAGAGAATTGCGTTAACGCTGTTTTTAAAAGGAGCCCCCATAACCCATGAGTAAAACACATAGTATTACCCCGAAGATCAAACAATTCTTTTTTTGTTTTGTAATGCTGATTCCCTTATTCAAGGTACTTTATTGCAATTCAGCATTTGCGGAAGGACAAACGAAATTTTCTCAGGATTTTTTTAATACGGCCGAACCGATTACCCTTAAAGACCCGTTGGCAGTTTTGCTTGGCGCAATGGATAATGAGGGAGTTTTTGTTTTTACGTATGCCGATGCAGTCAAATTTGCCGGACACTCCTGTCCTGCCGTTGCCGGAGCTTATAAATCCACGCAACTGGCATTAAAGAAATTGTATGGAAACGAAACGCCGGTAAGGGGAAATATCCATGTTACCGTTATGGGCAGCATCGATTCGAATGTAAACGGGCCTGTTTCGCAGATTGTGACTATGATTACCGGTGCAGCGGCGGATAGCGGTTTTAAAGGATTCGGCCCTGCCGGGAAATACGGACGATACAATTTGATGTCTTTTGCTCCCGAACAAAAAACAGTCCCCCAAACTACGTGCACACTGCTGTTTCAGCGGCAAGACACGGGGAAAAAAGTTGAAATCACTTACAATGCGGCAATAGCCCATTCGGATGAACGCATGGAAAAACTGATGCCTTTGGCGCTTTCCGGCAAGGCGACAGAGGAGCAGGCAAAATTATTCGGCAATTTAATGCAGGAACGGGTAAAGATTATTCTTTTACAACCGCCGGAAGGCACGTTTGCCATCAGGGAACCACAGTAAACGTTTGCCGGAATTTGCACAAACGATTCATTTATTTTGCCATGAAATTGATTTGTTTAAACTGACTACAGAACAGGTTGTTTAAGAAGATTTCATCAGGCTATGGAAAAAAGAGTCGATAAATTGAATGCTTTTTACATCATGAAATAAGAGATGTTTATTCATCTTTATTTTATCAACAACTTTGTTTTTAAAGCCTCTTTCTGTGGCAAGTTTTACTGCAATATCAATATAGTCGTTTAACGTTTTTGCAATTAACTCTTCTGCTCCTATCCTCTTTAACATTGCGGAACTATGCTTTCCTCTCATAAACGTTCCTGAAATAGTTACAACAGGACAGTTCATATATAATGACCTTATAGTGGTATATCCTCCATTCCAGCCTATGGAATCAAGATTCACATCAATCCGTTCAAATAAAAGCATGAAATCGTTTTCACTCATTCTCGGAAGGAATTTTACATAATCTTCAACATTAAGACCGGTGGTATGAAAAATATGTTTCAGCCTTGCTTTGAAAATATCTGTTCCGCAATTCTGCATCCCCTGAATGAACAAAAAAAACGCATTTTTATCTTTTTTTGCAATTTCGGGGAATACAAAATCGTACTCGGGAAGATACTTAAACAGGGACTGTACCGATCCATAAATATTTCTCTTTCCCGGTATTCCGGACGCAGAAACAGGTGAGGTTGTCTTTAAAATGACCGTGGGAATTTCATAATATATGCCGATATTCGGCAATCTGATTAATTTTTCTGAATAATGGGTATCGGACTGTTCGGACTCCATCAATTCACAGCTTAAGTAGTAATCAATATTTTTAGACCCCGAAGTAACGGGATGTCCCAAACCTGTGCATTGAAATCTTGCGAGTCTGTATAAACATAGTATTCTGCTTGTTGCCGTCATTCCGATATCCGGAATGATCAGAATATCTAAGTTGTCATTTCTGATAATTTCTAATGAAGATAGAAATGTTGTTTCTGTGAATGGCAACCATCGGTATGTGCCCAATTCGGCAAATTTAGCAGTCATCCTGTCTGTTTTGCCATTTAGTGAATATGAATAAAATTCATAGTTCTCTTTTGGCAGGTTGGCAACCATTTCATACGCCCAAATTGCTCCGTTATGGTTTTTAAGAAGTTCAGACGCAATACCAATCCGTATCTTTGATGAACGTCCTGATGAATGTGGCCTTTCAAACATATCCGTTTTCAGGATATGGCTGAAAAGATTCGAATACCTCACCATAAAGTCCCTGTCATTTTTTTGCTGATAAGCAAGATAAAAGGGAACAATCCGAAATAATGTCCAGATCAATGCTTCACATCGGGAAACGTCAATATTTTTCATTTTCTGTTCGAAGTGTTTTATTGCTTCATCCAAACATTTTTCCACATGCAACCGGAAATCATCTATTTCTGAGGAGTTTGCGTATATTTCAGGTATTTTCTCAAGTTCAAGGAGAAGTTTTGCAAGATACAGAATGTTTTCCGGCTCTTTTTCTTTGTCAGATATTTTTAATTTCAGCAATTTGTGATAAACAGCGATCGCTTCATCCGCTTTTCCTTGTTTTTGAAGAATGCTTCCCAGATTGCTGTATGCAACCATATGGCAAGGATTCAATTCAATCGCCCTACGATAGCTTTTTATGGCGCCATCAATTTTGCCTTGTTCCTCAAAAGCAATGCCAAAGTTGTTATAGGCTTCGGGATATCGCGGATTAATTTTTAACGCTTTTCTTAAAAATTCCACCGCCTCCTGCCTTCTGTTAGTTAAAAGGCAGATTGCGGCTAAATTCCCGTATACAACATGATCGTTTATTTTCTGCGCAATAAGACTTCTGTAGCCCTTTTCTGCTCCTTCAAGGTTACCCGACAAATGAAGCGTGATCGCTGCGTTAATTTGATCGTTTGGATTATGAATAGTATCTATCGGCAATACCATATTAAAATCGGCCTTTTTACATTCCTCTTATTTATTACAATCAATTATTTAAAATATTTCCAGAAATGCGTGCAAAGCGCGTAAAAAATTACCTCTTTCTTTTAAAAATATCAAGTGTAATTTGCACAAAAATAGAGTCAAAACAAATCTTGTTTTCGATTAGCCTCTTAATGCTTCGACTCCGCTCAGCATGACAAATCTGTCACCCTGAGCACATTCGCACACTCAGTGGAAACTCCGTTGAAGGGGTGTTCCTGAGTAAAGCTTATTTGATATTTCGAAAACCAGCTTTGTTTGACTATACATTAATTGCTTGAATTCACATGGGTTAGGATTATAATTTCTGTTACTGAAAACACGATAGTATGCTCTTAACAATTTCATCAGGGAGAAACAATAATGCTCTCAATTAAAGGTACTGTGATTTATACAGGCAAAAAGATCATAAATGATGCCTTTATCAATTTTAACCACAAAGAAATAGTGAACGTATCTAATACCAGTCAGGGGGAAATTCTTGGAGAATATCCCGTAATCACTCCCGCCTTTATTGATCCCCATTGCCATATTGGCATGTGCAGGGCCGGAGAACCTTCAAGTGAAGAAGAAACAAATGAAAAAATGGATAACTTTCTGGCGCTTGCCAATGCCCTTGATTCCGTTCAGATGGATGATGTTTCTTTCCAGGATTCAATAGAAGCGGGCATTCTTTATTCATGCGCTTTGCCCGGCAGCGGAAATACCCTTGGGGGAGGATCTGCGGTTATTCGTAATTACGGAAACACCACTTCAGACGCTCTCATTGAAGAAGCGCCCTTAAGCATAAAGGTTGCTCTGGGATATAATCCCATGTCAACGCGCGAATGGAAGGGAAAACGCCCCTATACACGAATGGGAGCCCTGGCGCTTTTCAGGGAAAAATTATATGCTGTAATCAAAAAAATGGAAAAGCTGGCAAAAGATGCTGAAAATAAAGAGGTGGATTTTACCCGCGAGGATGAAATACTGCGTGATATTCTTCAGGGAAGAATAGTATTGAGGGTGCATGTGCATAAGATCGACGACATTGAATCCTTTCTGCGATTTGTGGATGAATTCAGGGCAGTTCACACTGATTATGCCATTAAGTTTACCATTGATCACGCCTGCGATGTTCACAAAGCAGACGTATTCATTAAATTAAAGGAAAGGAATATATCTGTCATTTACGGACCTATGGATTCGCTGGCATATAAGGTGGAGCTAAAACACGAAAACTGGAAAAACGTGCGATATCTTTTGGAATCAAACGTATCGTTTGGACTCATGTCAGACCATCCCGTACTGTTGCAGAGAATGCTTTTGTTGCAGCTACGATGGTTTATTCGTTACGGACTCAGCAAACAACAGGCAATAGAAATAATTACCGCTCGAAATGCTAAAATTTTGGGAATTGATGCAATCCTGGGCACTCTGGAACCAAACAAATGGGCGTCATTTGTCTGCTGGAATGGCGATCCTTTTGATATGACCAGCTATCCTGTTACGGTTTACGGAGAAGGACGACTGCTTCATTCATTGCCGGAGCTCACTCAGTAATAATCCGGCACGATAGTAGGAGGGTGTACCTGCGGTATATTTGACATTATCGGAGAATCAGATGTACCGCGGTACACCCTGTTGGGATATGGAACGACGTTAATAATACCCCGAAATCGGAATTTTGCAATACCCACTTTTGGGGGTATGAATTACTTTCTCTCTCACGTATCAGATACTTCTTCATTGAGATACTGTTTTAATATGTTGCTTTCAAAAGGCAACAGGTTCTCAAAATAAATGGCAATCTTGTATATTTTTCTCTCTTTCAAATTAAGGCATGCTTCTTTAACACGAATGACCACTCCATTAAACATCAAATATTCAAATTCATTTTGTTTGTTCGGCAGTTTAAATGACAGTTGAACTTTCGTGTTGCATGGAAAGTGAACATATGAGTCGCAATGTATTCCTGTGCAACACAGGTTCGTTCCTATGACTTTAATACGAGTGTCAGATGTTTTGATGATAATGGGAAGGTCTGTGTTTACACGGGTATGTAGTCTTTTTTCCGCAAAAGAGTTTTTTTGTTTCATTCGGTAAATCAGAGTATTAAAAAGATTCTAATTAATTAAAAATGGAAAAATCCTGCTATTCGCATCCTCTGATCAAGAACTATCAATAATTATACATCAATTTCATTTTCAATCTATACACCCTTTTGGGTATATGACAAAACCCGTCTTCCGAAAATATTTCTTTATCAATAAAAAAGGACACAAAATGTGTCCTTTTTTTTATTTTTGTCATTGGAGCATAAATATTCAATTATTATCCCGTGTCTTCATTTTTACCTTCTCAATCTTTATCTTCATTTAAAAGTAAATCCAGTACCTCCTGATATGCCTTTGGTTTTTGCTCTTTTTGTTTCAGATACGTAATCAGCATTTTTTTAGCATCTTCAATCCTGTTTTTCTCTTCCGGTTTATGGGGCATTTCTTCTTTTTCATAGTCCGCTCTTTTTTCTTTATGCGCCTCTTTCTCCCCGGCAGACAACAATTCAAGCTCTTCGCGATACACACCTTCCCTGCACTTTAACTGTTCCAGATAGGCCATCAGTGCGTTTTTTGCTTCTTCTCTGCAATCATCCGCTTCGCTCCGGAGGTGTTCGATTTCTTTTCTCCGTTCTTCCGTCTCTTTCACCTGCTCATCGCCGGATAATGTAGCTAACTCACCTTTATACGACGCTCTGCCCGTTTTGGCCAAATAATCGCTTAACGTCTTCACCGCGCCTTCATAATTTCCCTTGCCGACCTGAATAGCGCTGCGAAGATAATATTCATCGGGTGAGAGATCTCTCCCTAATGACATGAATTTTTCAAAACAGGCATCCGCCTTGTTATAATCGCCATTTTCCAGATACTTTTTTGCGTTTGAAAGATATTCGTTTGCCAGTATCTCTTTTTGCCAGCCGGTGTTTGCCGCAGCGTTTATTTCCGGTTGTTTATTTGATTCTTCATTCAAACCGGCAGATGTTTGCGTTTCAATACGTCTCCAGAATTCGATTCTTTCTTTTATCTTTTTCCGTATCAAATCGTCCTCATCCGAATGTGGGTTATCAATCCGCACTGCATCTGAATTCAGAAAATTTTCCCAACCCGTTATTTTATCGCTGCTTGGTATATCACTCGTATCCATAGCTTCTAAACGGGTATATACGTCCTTTATTTGGAGCAGCAATTGGTCCCATTGCTGACCTGCCGGATCATTTTTTACTTCCGTGCCCATGCTTATATTTTCCTGCGAATACCATAAGACACCGGAACAAATGAGAGGGATAAATAATCTGCCAATAGTTTTTATTGCTGTATGGAGCATAATTCTTTAAGTGTAAACAAAGTGATGAGTTCTATAATCTAATCAATCAGAATCAATTATTATGCCAGGATTCAAATAGTAATATCGGCTTTACAGTGAAAAAAAACAGTATTTACTACGAATTTATTCACAAAAATATTCCATAAATCCAACATTCGGACAGCATGATAATGGAAGTTACGGCGTTTCCGCTTCCAGTTCAGGTTTCTTGTATTCATCACTTGCAGCCGGTGTTTCCTTTGGTTCTGTGCTTTTTTTGCCATAAATTGAATATTTATGGTTTCCAAATAAAACGTACCACATAATAAGCATAATAAGACCCGCTAATAATTTATTCCAACCCTTTCTTTTTTTTAAATCAGTGATTAATGCCATACTTTTTATCCTCCTTCATTAAGCAGACTGCTTTTTCGAAATACGGATTGATAAAAACAATTTCAATCTTCTAAAAAATTTTGAAGAGATAGTTTCCTTCCCGAGTACGGGAAAACCCTTGCAAACACCGCCTTGAGATACCTTCCTTCGGGGAATATGGTGCTGAACGGGTGATCCGGCGCAGCCCCGGTAATTTTAAATATCTGCAATACCACGCCGGCTTCGGCGGCTGAACGGGTAAGTATCGAGAGAAAATCCTTTTCTGAAATAAGGCCGGAACATGAACATGTCAGCAATATCCCCCCCGGCCTGATCACCTGCATGCCGAGTCTGTTGATATCGCCATACGTTCTTTGCGCTCTTTTTATTTCTGCCGCGCATCCGGCAAGTTTTGCGGGATCAAGTATCACCACATCCGCCCGTGTTCCGTTTGTATGCATTTTTCTTAAGAAATCAAACACATCAATATGAACATATGAGATAGTAACGGCATTCAGCCGTGCGTTTTCCTGTGCGGTTTCCAAAGCTGTTTCGTCAAGGTCAGCGCCGGTTACAGACCTTGCGCCTGCCAGCATTGCCGCTATTCCAAACCCTCCCGTGTAACAGAAACAATCGAGCACTTCTTTGTCCCGGCATAAACGTGACAAATCAAAACGGTTCTCCCTTTGATCGAGAAAAAAGCCTGTTTTGTGCCCTGATCTGAAATTTATCTTCATCCGCAAATTGTTTTCACAGACAGTCACCGAATCCGGACACGGGTAATCCTTTGCCACTTTTGAGAAATCCACCCCTTCTTTTTCCGCATTCCGGGCATCGGGCCGTACTGCCACATTGCTGCCGGGATAAAGAATCTGTAATGAAGAAACTATCCAGTTCATAATGTCAATATAACCGGCGGAATAGGGTTCCACTACGATCACGCTGGCAAATTTATCAATAATCAGACCGGATAGCCCGTCAGCTTCTCCATGAACGAGCCTGTAGCAATCTGAAGTCTTATGTATCCCCAGAATATCTTCACGCAGTGATTTGGCTTGTTCCAGTTTCCTGAAAATAAATTCCCGGCACAGGGGTTCCGATGCATTTTCGGTCAAAAGGCGGATGCCGATATTGCTCTTTTTATTGTAAATGCCCCTTCCGATAAACTCACCTTCTTTGGACAACACCTCAACCAATGCCCCCGGTTTTACAGGTTTTTGTGGGTGACGAATCATCCGGTTGAATATCCAGGGATGAAGGGAATTCCTTTTTGCTTTAAGTGAAATAACGGGAAGCTTCATAATAATTGTTATTTAGTATCTATTCAGAGAAATTTACCATATTCCCCCTTAATAAATGGGGTTAGGGGGTTGTCTTACATTTTAATGTTTTATTACAACCCCCTGTGAGTCCCCCTTTTTTAAGGGGGATTCAGTCGATGATTATTTCGCTAAATAGATATGTTATTTACTATCCTCCGCCGGACTCCATAATCCTTTTTTATTTTTCCTTGCCTCGGTAAATGCCTGCAGGAATCTTTTTTTGTATTTGACATTGAGACGCGACGATGAAGGGCTTGCGAAACCCTCCCTGACCAGTTCTTCGTTGAGCATCCTCCCATCCTCAAGATACACGTATCCAAGATACTTGCCGTCCTTATCTAAAAACTGCACGTCAAACTCTATGGATATTTTGTCGTTGGGCTTTACCAGGCTTTTCGTATATTCCATAGCGCGTTTTCCCATGAGTAAGATATCACTAACCGTTTTCTCATATTTTTCTGCATTGGCTCTCACCGCATCGGTCATCTTTGTTTCAGGCGTATCTATTCCTGCCAGCCTGAATCTTTCTTCGTTGTTTTTGTAAATTACTTTTAATATATCGCCGTCAGTTACGGACTCCACAATTGCCTTGTCCAATGCAAAAAGACCCGATGAAAATATCACATTTAATATGAATACAAATAGAACAGATTCGAAAATTCGTTTCATTATATGAAGCGCCTCCATTTAAAAAATCATAGTAAAACTTATTGGTTGTTTTGCTGCGGACAGGGATATGCGGCTTTTAAGGCATCGACAATCAACACAACCGCCGGCTCATTCCATCTCTCAGGATGTTCCTTCAGATATTTTGAGACAACCGCCGTTATTTCTCCCTGGGTGGGTTCCGAGGGACTTGCGCAAAAAAAAGCCCCGTCACACGCATCATAAACACCCCCGACAAAACCGATATAAAGACCTGTTTTCAGCCAATCGACCTCCTTCTGCCCTGCCACTGCCTTGTCATTTTCCTTCATATGATCCACCAGCTCATTGCCGGAAGTAAAGGGAGCAGATTCCACATTCATCGTGGAGAAAAAACCGGAACATACCAACACTATACCACAAACAAGATGCCACCTCATATATTTTCTCCTTAATGCAACAATACTCTGAAAAATTTCAATAATTCCACGATCCGTCTTTATTCCACCGTGGGGAAACCTCTTTCAATATGCCAATCCTTTCCAGCAATAATCCTGCCAGCGATCTGCCCTTCTGAAGAAACTCCCCCGATTTCTCACAATTCTTTTCCGGAACATACCCTAACGACAGCGCCTCCCGGATAGTGATCAACCGTAATGGTTGAACATCCCTGACACAGTTCGGGGCATAATACTCCTTGTCTTTATCATTAACATACACCAAAGCATTCCCCGGCATTGTTTTCGAAACATTTACCGCCAGCCCGGCAATGACGAGTAAAAGCAAAAGACTACTTATCCCGATAAAGATAAAACGTTTTGTATCATACATCGAAAAACCACTCCCTCCCCCCCCATACCATGATCAAATAAAATTTCCTGGCAATTTATGCCCAACGGGTTCATAATTCACCCGTCATTCCTCTCCCTTCCTCCATCGCTCAATATTTCTCGCCCTTTCGTTTCATAAACATCGGGAGAAAACCTTAACCGTTATCCGTGACCGTTATCCGTGACCGTGAACAACGCAACTACGGACACGGTTAACGATTACCTCCATCAGTGGATTAAGCGGAGCGAATCCACCATTCATGCGATAATCGTTGGTGGATACGGCGCAAAAACCAGCGCCTTTATCCACCCTACCCACACTACTTTTTACAAAACCAAATTACCTCTAAATTTGTAACACTTTAGTTTTTTGAAAAAGACTTCGATTTCCCTTATTTTATAATGCACCTCTAATATTGGCGCATGGAACAAATTTCACATCCATTAACTCCGCACTTTAGTGCGGAGATATCCACAATAAATACACCGGCTTTGGTAGAGACAGGTTTGAAACCTGTCTCTACAACCTGGTATAGTGAAAGATATCGGGCTAACTTTACATCAGGGCTAAAGCCCATGATTATTTCTTCCCTTAACCCCATGCTGAAGCATGGGGTTAAGACATAGACAGTTTTTCAAAAAACTAAAGTGTTACCTAAATTTCAAAAACCAGATTTGTTTGGCTCTGTAGTAAAAATCGTAAAATTACTCCTTTCCTGCGGTAAAAGATTTTGCGGCATCAAATAACTCATCAATGCTCTTATCTTTCCATAGACCGCGCTGCCATTCTGTGTAATCAAAGCCTTCTCTGAGTATGAGACAGATAAACCGTTCCGCCTCTACAAATGCCCGGTTTCTCGCGAAGGGCTTTCATACCCTCATATCGTATCATGGTATCTGTTTTCATTTTTCCTCCCAAAGTAAAATAAAATCTACAGGATTTATGACCGAGATTTCTTTTAACCGTGATGCTTTTTTCACTTGGACATAAAGCTTTGCTTCGGCTTCAAGGCTGATTGCCTTGAGCGACTGATTATCGTACGGACGGTTATAACAACAGTTGTCCAGGTATATTCGTGCCTTAATCATCTCAATAATTCCTCGTTAACTCCCAAACTCCTAAACTCTAAAACTCAGAACTATACGGACACGGTTCACGGAAGCGCAATCCTCGTTCCCGTCCTCTTTATTTCTTCAGCAAGCGTTTCTCCGTTATCAAAATCTTCCGGCCTGAACGGTATCGGTTCGATTCTGTTGTCTATTTTTCTTCTCAGAGGAACAATCCGCCTTCGGTCATCAAACCTGTCGCCGGTAAAAGCAGGTGATACAAGCGCAACGTCAATATCACTCCATTCCTGGGCAGCACCCTTTGTATGTGACCCGAAAATTATTGCATCTCGAATCGTAATGTGGTTCTTTTCCAGTTCCACTACATACCTTTTCACTATCTTTATAATTTCATTTGGAGTAGTAGCCATATTCTTAATTCCTTAATCTTTAAAATATAACAACGAGTAGGAATAGTCGCCTTTCTCAAAGAGATGGTTTGCTACCTTCCAATCATCTTCGGAAGACTCCATCCAGTAGAGAATTTTTGACTTCTTATCCACGACTCCTCCTACGTACTTCCCTCTCAGTAACTATTCTTCATAATGTAACACGGAACTCAACTCCGGGAACCATGTCCGTTATCCGTGACCGTGAACAAACAATTCTCCGTCTTCCTACGGACACGCTCAACGGACACGCCTCACGGTTACCACATCCCTTATTCATCAGGTCAATTATTCCAACTGACACTGGCTTTATTCTTCTTATGGCCGCCATTTGAGTCGCAATCCCTTATTCATCAGGTCAATTATTCCAACGTTCTGGCAGGGTATTACTCTGAATGTAGTTTATGTACGTCGCAATCCCTTATTCATCAGGTCAATTATTCCAACTCCCCTCCGGGAGGATACAAAGGAACGGGGTCGCCTGGTCGCAATCCCTTATTCATCAGGTCAATTATTCCAACAAATTCTTACAAAATTGGCAGGCAAATGTTATTAACGTCGCAATCCCTTATTCATCAGGTCAATTATTCCAACCTTCAAATGCTGTAAAATTGGGAACCATTACTGTGTCGCAATCCCTTATTCATCAGGGGAAGCCGTTGTCCGTGACCGTTATCCGTGTCCGTGAATGAATAATTCTACACCTTTTTACGGTCACGCCAAACGGACACGTCGCACGATTTTTTCACATCCCTTCTACATCAGGTCAATGATTTCCACAATTATCGGCCACTCAATGGGTGGATTGATCGCCCAAGTGTCTCAATCCCTTCTACATCAGGGGAAACCGGGAACCGTGTCCGTTATCCGTGACCGTGAACAAACAATTCTCCGTCTTTTTACGGACACGCTCAACGGACACGCCTCACGGTTACCACATCCCTTCTACATCAGGGGAAATCCGTGAACCGTGCCCGTTATCCGTGACCGTGAACAACGCAATTCTCCGTCTTCCTACGGACACGCTCAACGGACACGTCTCACGGTTACCACATCCCTTATTCATCAGGGGAAACCGGGAACCGTGTCCGTTATCCGTGACCGTGAACAAACAATTCTCCGTCTTCCTACGGACACGCTCAACGGACACGTCTCACGGTTACCACATCCCTTATTCATCAGGTCAATGTTTCCTACGGCACCCCTTTTAACCTATTCATGCACAACCACGTGCAAGGCCATTTCCTGTAACCTATCCAATCGGTAATCATTTCACCTCCAATCTTTTCTCAAAATTCCAAAATAATACACGCAACTACAAACATGCACAAATCTTATGATTTTCCTGTAACCTCCCCCCTTTTTTGCCTCTTTTCTAAGCTCCGCTAACCTATTGAAATATAAATGCTTACCTACGCATTTGCCACATTTCTGTACTTTTCAATACTATCTTCTCATTTTTACACCTCTGTGGTCTCTGAGACCTCTGTGGTTGATGTTTTCAGGCCGTGTTTTATTGTATTTTGTTCAGCCAATTTTGTCCATCTGAAAATAGGGATTACACGATATAGACATCCTCGTTTTTTGTCACTTTTCCCTGACCGATAACCCTGATAATCCCCTCACATTTTGCGCAGAGCGCATAGATACGCACACTATCCTCATCTGCGGAAATAATTTTGTTTATCCTGGCTATCATTTTATCAAGAAGGTCGCCGTCCAGTATGCATTCAAATACACTGTATTGCACCCTGTCGCCAAAATCCTCCAGCGTCTTTGCCAGCCTGGTTCTCCGCTTCGTATCCGGTATATCATAAGAGACGAGATACAACATACGCTATAGTTCCGGTTCAAAAGGGGACGTACGGACTGTCATCCTGAAGGGTTGCGGCAAGTTTTTCCGCCTGTAAACGAAAGCACTTCCTGTAGGTGGTTTTTTCCTTTATTTCCGGGTGAATAAACTCATTATTCAGCGCGCCTTGTTTTCAGGGCGATAATTTCAGTTTCAAAGATTATCTCCGGATGGTTGTATGAAAATTGCCGTATTACCTGAAGACCGTTCTTAATCTTCCCGGATGAGGCCTTTTGCCTCATCAGAAACGCCTTTGAAATGAATGACATTGCCTAAAAGTTTCAATGTCTTCTGTAATTCCAGATACTTGTGCGCCGCAGATTTGAGCCGGTTTTCATTAATGGTGTATCCATCAACCAGATGTTTTCGCAAGACATTCGTTGCCCAGATACGGAATTGCGTTCCCTGCTTTGAATTAACTCTGTATCCAACGGATATGATGGCATCTAAATTGTAAAACAAAACCGGCTTGTCAGAATGAGCAAGGTGCATTTTTTGCACATTGCTTTTTTCTTCTAGCTCTTTTGATTCAAAGATATTGCGCAGGTGCTTGGTAATAACACTCCTTTCCGTGTCAAAGAGTTCCGCCATCTGCTTCTGGGTAAGCCAAACAGTTTCCTTCTCTAGTCTGACTTCCACGGTATTTTTATAAACGATAACCTGTCCCTTTGATAGATTATCCGGGTTCATATCTCAATCCCTTTGCAGATTCAAACGCCAACTTACAGACTTCTAAATCTCTCACGCGATTTATCCTTCTCGATTCTCATCCTTCGGCCCCCCTCCTTTCTCCCCCCTTGTCCATCTTCTTTCATCCTTCGTCTCTCGTCCCTTATGCATCAGGGGGAAACCGGGAACCGTGTCCGTTACCCGTGACCGTGAACAAACAATTCTCCGTCTTTTTACGGACACGCTCAACGGACACGCCTCACGGCCTCTCCCGTCTCAATCCCTTCTACATCAGGTCAATGATTTCCACTTTTTTGATCTTTAAATCCATTAAACTTTTTCAGGTCTCAATCCCTTCTACATCAGGTCAATGATTTCCACGACGGCGAATAGCTTAGGTACGGATGGTAAGCTGTCGCAATCCCTTCTACATCAGGTCAATGATTACTACTCGAAAGCCAAACAAAACGCGACGGAGCTTGTTCAGTCTCAATCCCTTCTACATCAGGGGAAACCGGGAATCGTGCCCGTTATCCGTGTCCGTGAATGAATAATTCTACACCTTTTTACGGTCACGCCAAACGGACACGTCGCACGATTTTTTCACATCCCTTCTACATCAGGTCAATGATTACTACATGCCTGGCTGGAAAAAATAGTAGCCAAAGGTATCGAGTCTCAATCCCTTCTACATCAGGGGAAACCGGGAACCGTGACCGTTATCCGTGACCGTGAACAAACAATTCTCCGTCTTTTTACGGACACGCTCAACGGACACGCCTCACGGCCTCTCCCGTCTCAATCCCTTCTACATCAGGTCAATGATTTCCACGGCAATAAAAAAGTTCATTCTTGGCATGCCGGAAAGTACCGGTGTCTCAATCCCTTCTACATCAGGTCAATGATTTCCACATTATTGAAGATAATGTGTCATGTAGTGATATTGTTACAGTCTCAATCCCTTCTACATCAGGTCAATGATTTCCACAAAGACAGCGGGTGCTACTCAATCTTAGTTTGCCCGGTCTCAATCCCTTCTACATCAGGTCAATGATTTCCACGTTTTTGATGAAAGTCAGATTAATCCAAAATGCGAAATTATGTCTCAATCCCTTCTACATCAGGTCAATGATTTCCACTACAATAACAGGCGACCTGCGTAAACTTACATCAGTCTCAATCCCTTCTACATCAGGTCAATGATTTCCACAAAGCTGCACCTACAAATAAAGATAGAGGAATTGTCTCAATCCCTTCTACATCAGGTCAATGATTTCCACAAGAATCCGAAGAAATATGAAATTGATGGGAGACTGTCTCAATCCCTTCTACATCAGGTCAATGATTTCCACCAGCCAGTCTTTTATCCGATACCTTGCCTGCTTTGTCTCAATCCCTTCTACATCAGGTCAATGATTTCCACATATATTTGTCGATTTTGAGATTTTCAATAACGGGTCTCAATCCCTTCTACATCAGGTCAATGATTTCCACAGCACCCTTTGCAACCAGCCCATACACAAGCACTTACAAGGCCATTTCCTGTTATCCCATTTTTTAGGCATCAATTTTTATTATCACCCCCTTAAAAACTTTAGAAAAAAAGTTGTATGATTTGAATCACAAGCCACTTACAATTTTCCGCGAACCGCCTTTTTTCTCTGTTCGCCCTAACATATTACCGCATCATTTGTTACGTAGCATTTTACCCCTTTTGGGCACACATGATCACCACCTTCGCGCAATGTACGCAACCGCTCTCTTTATAGGTCAACGATTTATCTCCTGGCAAACCTTTGTGCAATATATTCAAACTGCGATAGATTCTAGTTTCTTTTTAGCACTTGTGGAATTTTTACTTTCAATTGTTCTTCAAGATCTTTGTAGTCTCTATAGAATATGGTTTCTGTACGAATTAAATCAGAAGGTAATTCTTCACCACACTCCATGATTATAATTGTTTTCTTCCCAAAAGCTAAAGACATACCAAGTTCTAACATTACATTTGGATTTGGTTGGCAATGTTTTTTAAATAATATTTTTATAAATATATTTTTGCAATCCCTCGAAAGATCATAAATCCCAAACCTTGCAGATTGTATTTTTCTGCATATTTTGCAAAAGAAGTCGCCTCCTGGCATATCAAGGTCTGCATAATAAGGTTTGCATTCTTTATCAAATACTAATATGGCATTATTTATATGAGGTCGCATTTTATCTTTCTTTTTCCTGGAAAAGCAATGCCCTATGAAAACAGAATTTTCCGGAATAACATCTTCTGCACATGATGGATGTCCTGTAGGGCATTTATTTTTTAGTTTAAGTAAAATTGTTTTTAATATGGGGGGTTCCTCAAAACAACTAACAACATCTGACAAAAGTTCAAATTTTCTTCCAGAAATACTCTCAATAGACTCATAAAAGAAATCTTTTATTTCGTCCAGTTGCTCTGAACCTTTAAGAACTGCTATTATTTGTAATTGAATGTCATTAATGTCTTCTTTAAGAAGGCATTTTGTTAAAATCAAAAGACTTTCCCTATTATTTAACTCCTTTAAGAATTCTATAGCATATTCTTTTAAAGATAATTCAAAGTTCTTCCAGGCATGCTCTATTTGATCTAAGCAGTCTTTTATGAGATTAAAGGCATGTGTTCGAAGGAATGGGCTTATATCACCTTCCGGTGTATCAGGCAAAAAATGATACTCTTTTAAAAGAGAAATAATATCTTTTTCTCTTTTAAGACGATTTAGAGTTTCTACTTTCTCATCTTCCAGTGACATTTGTTATCCTTGTTTGATTTCATCCTTCTTAATATTAATTTCTACTTTTCCGCATCCTCTCGATTTAAACCCTCCGAGTAATTTAATAGCTTTCAATCTTTTTATAATAAATTCGTCTATGATTGTATCCGCATTCCAAGTTCCATTTTTAAGCCATGAATCATTAGCTCCTATTCCCAATTTTTCATCAATAACTCTGGACTGGCCGAGTATCCACCCCTTAACAATATCTTTTTCTATAATCTCCAGTGTTCCTTTAAATTCGATACCATCTGCTATTATTTGAAAGTCTCTATTTGTTTTATCTGATACTACACCTGTTGCCCTATCTATTCTTACAGCATACATTTCTTCGGGCGTGGCATCGGCATAAAGATAAGGCACCCTGACAAATCCGACCAATCCTTGAGCACCAAGAAGATAACATGCAGGGCAGATACTTTCGGATCTATGTCTGGGATTAGGAGAATAAGAACACCCTCCGCCATCGAGAAATTTACCTTGTTCAATTAATTTTTTTTCATCAGATGAAAGTGTATTGTAAGCGCTAGGAATGCATGGTTTCATAGCAGAATTACCAGCAAATATGCTTATTAGATATTCCTCAATACTAGCTCTCAAAGCGCCTTTAAGACTCGAACCTTGTATAACAGCCCTTCCACCAACGGTTGTTATTGGATTATCAATACCGGACATAATATTTTGTTTGGCACCTATCCTGAAAGGTTCTTTTGTAACTAATGTAACGTTAAAAGCTCTGATTATTTTACTCATTTTTCTTCTCCTTTTTTAAAGACTCATCTATAATCGAATTTAGTTTTCCCAATATATAAGAGCAGATCATTACATCCAAATCGCTATTTCCCAGGGTATTTAAAATATCAAGCAAGGTTTCGTTTCTTACGATCTCCCATCTTGCGAATTCTTGTCTCTTGTCCCGCTTCTCAACCTTTCCCATTTGAAATGTTTTCGCGGTTTGATAGCCTTCTCTTTCCAATAATTGCCTTAAATTATCTAATTGATTGTTCGCAAACCATTGTTCTCGCCTATCTTTTTCTAATCGCTTTCGCTTCACGATTTCGACAATTTTTTGAATTGTGTTATTTATTAAGGTATCCCTTTCAAAAAGTGCTTTAGGTCCTTTCATCATTTATCCTCCTCGAGTAAAAATTCACAGCCTTCTATCACACTACCTTCAAACAACGATTTAATATACTTTCCTGAAATTTTTGTAGTGGGCTCAAAAAGATAACCATAAACATATTTCTTTATACTTTTAATTCCAAAGTATTCCATACAATTGGCCGTTTCCGGTATGCGAGACTGTAATGTCCCTAATTTGATTTCTGGATTTTCTATAATCTCAGTAAAATGAAGATGACACTTACCAAAACCTTTAGACTTAAATGCCCCCATTGTTATATCAAAATTCTGATTTTCTTTCTTTTCAATAAAATGTTCTGGCATCATGTCCTTTAGAAAAACATAAACCAGTGCTTTAACGTCCGTAATAAATTCTATTTGCAACGGAACTTTAGAAACATCTTCAAAAACATATCTTGGGGAATAAATATGAATTTGTCTGTATTGATCAATATTTTTTAGGTAATCCGAATCAAGCTTACCCAGTGCATAGATTCCTGGAAAGTTAAAAGTATCGCGCAAAGCACCAGTAATAGTAGAAAAGGGAATAGTCTTAATACAAGGCTTATAAGTCCCTTTTTTAACTCTTTCTCCAATGCAAAGAATATCCGATGTCAGTTCATACTTAATATATTTTGACATATCAAACCTCAGTCCCGCATTATTTTGTAATAAGCTAAAGTTTCTTGAATTGATAATTCTCCAGTGGTAATTAAATGTTTTGCAAGCCCTCCTAATTCATTTTTCATATCAAACATTGTTACTTTTACTAAAAATTGATTTTTTGTTTTCTCTTCGATCTCTGCAAGTTTGTGCAAGGCGGTACTAATCTTCTTATCTTCTATTCCGGCATCTCTAAGACATATATATTTGCCGAAGCTAATTTCCAATTTGGTATGCGGAACAGCATAGACATTTATTGCCTCTTTTGGATTATTCAAAACCTGCCAATGTTCCATAAAAGGATATTTAACATTGGAAATAGTCACTGAAAGCCTTATGGGTAAAATTGCCTTTTCTTTTTCTGTAAAACTTACAAATTTCGGGAAATAATCTTGGTATTTAAAAAGTTTTGTATATTCATTGAGCAGTGGCTTTATTTCACTATCATTCTTAATTTTTATACAGAACATATTTGGTAAAATGGATTCGTGATTGTTTTCTCCATTGTAATCTTTATAACTAAAAACCCGTTCCCTAAAAGAATCCAAGAATTTATCATAATCGTATAAGAATTCTTTTATTATGGAAAATCCCAAATCCCCATCTAAAACATCTTTAAAATCAAATTCCTTTTTGAACATATTTTTGAGTAAACTCACCAATTCACCCATATTAAGGGTAATCTTAAAAAAGGCAACACTAACATCTTCTTCATCTTCCCATTTTGCTAATGTTTTGGCCTTATCAGCCTCTTCTCTTACCATTAGACACCCATCACATAAAAACTCCTCCACAGGTTCGATTCCCATAACATCTGGATATCTCTCGCGCGGATATACCTTGCTTGCTGGTGCCATCTGACACATATCACATATAATAGCCCTATGACTGGCTTCGTTATCTTCTCTTGGGATTATTTCTGTGTCTAGTTTTGGATATAAATTTTGCTGATATGGTCCAAAAAGACTATTATAAATATGGAGAAATTCTTTGTTGCTCAAAAGTGTCTCCACAATGGTTGATTCAAAGTAATAATTTGTCCTTAGCCTCAAGACATCTTCAACTTTCCCTTTAATATCCTTGACATCATCTGGAATAGTAATGACTAAAATTTCTTCCGCCAATTCGTAAATAATAATTCCTTTTATTTTACCGGCGATTTCCTTCAATATTGTTGTAACGTCTTGAATAAGTTTCGTATCCCTTAGTCTCGATAACTTACCATGGGTAGTTAGTTTCAGGCGAACCATAGCGACCTTCTTTTTAGCAAACGAATTTACAACTTTTCTATATTCTTTAGATTCGTCCATCTTTTCTTGTATGCCAAGATAACTACAATTCCCCAAAAAGAAGGTATACCATAATGCCGTAAGCTCATTATGGGTATGAAGGGAAGCGAAAGGACAATGGCCTGCATCCTCAGACCTGATTAAAAAGTCCTGTTCAAATCTTTTATAAAGCTCTTCAAGATTAGTTGATTTTTTAACTTCCTCTATAACTCCGGGATACTGTGAAAGCGCGTCCTTCTCTTGCTTAAGGATATTATTATCTTTTATGATATCTCTCCAAATCCTGAATGTTTTGTAGGAACGATATTTAGAAGTACGGAGTTTTCTTGATATAGTGGCTGCCTTTACGTCAGCTAGATGAATGCACAACATTTCTTTATCTAAAGGAAATGGGTTGCATCCGCTCTTATGAGCACTTGTCCAATACCGACTGACGCAATGATGTTTAAGTGCCTTTTTAATGTCTGAATTTATTGAACTAAGTCCATCACAATATTCAGGACAATAATGTATCTTACTATCTCCTGTTAACTTTAAGATGTCATGTAGTTTAGCTAATATGCTTCTGTCCATACAAAATCCTTTGTAAGAATTGTTTTATACGTCTCACGAGAAAAATTTCTCCCTTATCCTCTTTGCCTTTTCCGGCATAGCTGTGTGAAAGAATTCCATCTGTGCTTCCAGCCACATGAGTTTTTCCCGCACAGGTTTTTTTTGATATTCTTCTATTTGCTCTTTTGTTTTGTAGTAAAGTAACGGCTGTTCAGCTTTCATTATTCCATTCCTCCCGTATCTTCCTCAGGTAAAATACGTCTGCAATATCCTGGGGTCTGCCCGCTTTCTCTTTCATCTCAATGAGATATTGTATCGGCGCTACCGGAATGATCGTTTTTTCAGCATGGATTTCCTCCCTCGCTTCATAGACCACATCAAAATTGAAGGGCATTTCTACAAAAATATCGAGAAGGAAAAAGGGATTCTTAGGGTCAAAAAGGCTGAAAACCGTCATTCCTTTTTCTCTAATCCAGCTTTCTCTTGTTTCTTTTTTCATAAAGTCTTCAAGTCTTACTGGAATTTTTGGCTTGAAATTGAGTTCCTTCATGACTGCAATAAACCTGTTTAGGTTATTTTCTTCCAAATCCACAACGAGGTCAATATCTGCTGTGGCCCTTTCGATGCCATAGAGATTGACCGCTATACCGCCAACTACCAAATAACGAACCTTGGCGTTATTCAGCGCAAAAAACAGACTTTCAAATTTGATCAAAGCAAAACTCCTTTTTCTTTCACCCCTTTGGGGTTGATCCTATGTTACCTTCGCTTCCAGGGGCTTCACCCCTGGCTATATTCTTTCTGCCCTCCGGGCATTTTAAGGGAGCATTCCCGATTTTTTGTAAATAAAACAATTCTGCCGAATATGAAAAGTTCCTCATCTCACTGAGAAGCTCAACCCTTCGACGGAGTCTATCCTGAGCGGTAAATGATGAGTTACAAAAAACGGGAATGCTCCCCATTTTAACCACTTCCGCCGTGTCATTTGTGGTAAAAATAAGTGTACCGTATAGGATTTTTATTTTATTTAAGCGATTTCGAGTCCATAACCAATATGGCATGGTAAATAGTCTATGGAAAACCTCCCCTTCATCCCCTCCTTGCGAAGGAGGAACAAGGAAACCTTTTATCATTACCTCCCCTTTGTCCCCTCCTTGCGAAGGAGGGGATTGAGGGGTGGTTATAAGTTCTATAAAATTTCATACTTCCCCAACCCAAACGACGTCCCCTTCCCCACGTGGACGTACTCGCCCAGCCGTAATAACGTTATGAAATCCGATATATCGCCTTCATAAGTAACAGCGCCGGTGACACCTCCAAGGGACATCCACTGCTCCTGTCTTGTTGAATACCGATTCCAGTCATACCACTTGATGTCCGACTCTGTTTGCTTTACCAGTTTTGCCTTTTCAATGAGACCTTTAAAGTCTGCCTGAAACCTTTCGTCACAATGAAAATACGATAAAGAAGAAATACGTCTTAAAAGATTTCTGACAAGGATATGGAATTCGATCTTATCGGTTATGTGACCGTCAAAACGAAGTCTTAAAGGGGTAACCAGTGAAATGGTTATTTTGTTATCAGGGTTATTTCCCTGAGGAGTGTCTTTTTGCAGCATGTTTTTAACCCCTCCTTTGTCCTCCCCTTCATAAAGGGCGGAAATGGCAGCAGAGGAGTGAATACCGTTTGTTGTGCCTTTCCCACCACAAGTTTTTTCTTCGTGCCCTTCGTGTGCTTCGTGGTTAAAATCTTTTCGGTTACAGCCTTGCTGCGTTATGATGGGATAGTGGTTGGCGAGGGTTTGTGTTTTATTGTCGTAAACTTGTATAGCTTCATTTCCCAAACTAATTCCCTCAACCTGCAACAGGTCGTATTTCCCCCTCCCCTGCCCGATTCCCTGTTTTCCCAGTTCGGTAAAGGTATAGATAAAATACGGCAAATACTCTATTGCCCTGCCAATGAGAATAAGGCTGAAGGAGAATGATTCGCCGGGAGAATAAAGGAGCTTTTCGTCTGCCGGGGGTTCTATGACAAAAGGATGGGGAACTTTCGGGTAGAGGCGAAGTATTTCGGCATCTTCCGGGGGAGGGGTTTCAAAGATGTATGCGTAGATGCATTTTTGCTTCAGCATGCAGGTATCGCATGGTTTTCCCCTTACCACACAGACGACTTTTTTGAAGGCATATCCGAACCCGCCGCGGAATACCGCTCCCTTATATGCAGGGAAGCGTATATGGTCTTTTGCACACACGGTGAATCTGAATTTTGCCAAACGAAATGAGAAGGGCATTAAAATTTCCAAAACTGAAAAGTCTTTTGAGAAATAAACACCACCCTCCTGATACCTCCCCAGGCGAATCAACACTATAGAGCGAATAATATTGAAAATCAACAGGAAAATATGTTCGGTTTGAATGGTTCGGAAAGAGAAGGTCTTCTTGTTTTATCACACAAAAATTCCGGGACACAGAGGGATGATTCGTAATATACAGACAATACAACTCAAGTCCGATACGGATAAACGTAGAGACGCATTGCTATGCGTCTCTATAGTTCGTACCACTCTATTATCAATTTACAATTAACATTTTATAAATACCCCTCACGTATCTATTCCATTTTAATTCTTTACGCTCCCCCCTGTGTCTTTGTGTGATTATGTTGTCTTCCCGGGCTGTTTCAGTGGTATGGTAAAAGTGAAGGTGCTGCCGGCCCCTGCTTTGCTTACAAAATCTATTTTACCCCCGTGCATTTCCACCAATCGTTTTGTAAGATTCAATCCAAGTCCGGTGCCTTCATATTTCCGGGAAAAGGAGCTGTCTATTTGTTTAAAAGCCTGGAAAATTTTTGAGTAGTCTTCTTCTTTTATTCCTATTCCCGTATCGCTCACTTCCACTTTTATACAATCCATTCCCTGGTTTATCGCAGTTGTTTTGATTGAAACGGTTCCGTTTTCAGGGGTAAATTTAATTGAATTTGACAACAAATTATAGAGGATTTGCTTGAATTTTACAGGGTCCGCGCAGATTCGTTCGTTGTGATTGTGGATGTTCGTGTTTAAAATAAGCCTCTTTTTGTCTGCAAGGGTTTTGAGCGTAACTATCACATCACTTATCAACTGCCCCATTTCAAACTCTTCATATTTTAATTCCAGCTTTCCCGATTCGATTTTTGTAAGATCAAGAATGTCATTTATCATCTGTAACAGATGTTGTCCGCTCTGGTGTATATCTTTTACAAAATCTATTTGTTCTTCGTTCAGTTCGCCACATACTTTGTCGCGCAATACTTCGGAAAAGCCGATGATGGCATTCAGCGGTGTTCTCAGTTCGTGCGACATATTAGCTAAAAATTCACTCTTTGCCCTGTTTGCGGCAATGATCTCTTTGTTTTGTTCCTCCGTAAGCCGGACTTTTTCCTGTAAGGCAGCATGGTAACTATTGATATAGGCATCTATAGCAAGCTGCATATCGAGATTGGTAATCTTATCCAATACCAGTATATAATCCTTCATCTTATCCGGCTGTGTTACATATTTATCGATTATGAGAGAAAAGAGCAGCCGGTGATAGAGGCAATACGCTCCGATATACCACTTTGGAAATAAATTTATCTTGTAATGAACCTTGCCGATGTTTAGTCTCTGTTCAAAATATTTTTCATCGTAATTCCCCTGAGTGAGAGTAATGAGATAGTCTTTTTGTGAGTGCACTAATCGCTGTATGATTTCTTTATCCGGCAAAAACGCGCGTGTCCCTTTAAAACGGAGAAGATGCTGGTAAAATTTATCAACAATCTCATCGGCATGCTGCTGTATGATTTCACTGAGTTCTTTTAACAAACAAACATCATGCTCTGCAAAATCGAGATAATCCATACGAGCCTGACGTTCTTTTTCATCAAGGGTAAATTCTTCCGATGCCATTTCATCTGTATTCATAATGTTTTTTAACGTAAAACAGCATTATAAAAATAAATATACACCCCCTATTATTCAAATAATTTTCTCAACAGCTTTTTCTCATGTGGTATTGTCATAAATATCATTGTTACCTGACTATGGATAACAAAGTTATGAGAAGGATTATAGAGCCATCCTTCGTTTGTTTTTAATGCAAGGAGGATCGTACGGGACAGATGTTCCAGCCCTAACTCTGAAATCGGCTTCCCGGTCATTTTCTCCGGCACAATGATCTCTTCAATAACAAGAGTATCGTTTGTCTCATGCAATAAACTATCAAAAAAAGAAACGATATTGGGTTTTATCATCTCAGTGCACATGCGTATACCGCCTATAAATGCAGGTAAAATAATCGAGTCTGCTCCAGCCTTCTTCATCTTATCAACATTCTTCTGTTCGTAGCAGCGCGAAACAACCTTTATTTTAGGATTTAAGTGCTTCGCTGACATACTTATGACAAGATTCCAGTTATCATTATCCGTAGCGGCAAAAATACCAGCAGCCCTCAAAATTCCTGCCCGTAAGAGCACACTGTCGTCCGTGGCATCGTCTCTTATACATATTAATTCGGGAAATGCCCTTGCTGTTTCGTCAATAGCCTTTTCATTCGTATCGATAGCAATGTGATATTTTTGCGCAATCCGGAGCTCTTTAACAATATGAAAACCAACCCTTCCCAGACCGCAAACAATATAATGATTTTTCAAGTTTTCAATTACTTTTTCCATTTTTCGCCTCTTAAAGGTTTCTCTTATATCTCCTTCCACTATCAGGGCTGTCACATTTGACAAAATATAGGTAATGGTGCCTATGCCAAAAAAAGCAAGAAAGATGGTAAATATTTTCCCCATAGGTTTGTCTGAAAAATCAATAACTTCTTCGAAGCCTATGGTAAATATGGTGATAACGGTCATGTATATGGAATCCAGGACAGAAATTTGCTTTCTTCCTATAAGCCAATAACCTACCGTACCAATACACAAAATAACGGAAAAACTAACTCCTGCCCAAACAAAACGTTTGTATATATGTGTTATGGGGTCCCGTATCATTTCATTGTGTTGAACATGAAAAGATCATGTGGTATATTTTTAGAAAAATTATCTTAGTACAGAGAAAAACAGATTCCAACTCAATGTGAGAAATTCTAGCAATTTGACAGAACATTTTAAAGGTATTTTATTCCTATATTTATTTTTTATAAAAATTTGTTTTCTTGTAACAGTTCACCCACCCCTAAATCCCCTCCCAGGAGGGGACTGGGACTTCTTGCTTTCCTCTCCTGGAAATAGACTTCTTGTATTCCCCTCCCGGGAGGGGCTAGGGGTGGGTCATTTTCAAATACCGGGACAATCCTAAAGGGGTGAACTGTTACGTTTTCTTTTATTTATAAAAACTGCTTGAAATAAGTATATTTATTTCTTATGGTTAAAAAAAATTAAAACGGAAACCAAACAGTGTTTACTTTTGTTTTTAAACCAATGATTTCTCTATTTCCCCCATTTTTGAAAAAAATATTAAAGAAAATAATTTTACGGAAAACGATGTCAAACAGAACATTATTCCTTACCAATGAATTATACAAATACATGATCTCATCTTCCGTGCGCGAGCCGGATGTTTTAAACCAATTACGAAGGGAAACCGCACACGACCCGATGTCCGCCATGCAGATATCGCCGGAACAGGGACAATTCATGGCATTATTGATAAAATTACTCAAGGCAACAAAGGCCATTGAAATCGGCGTATATACCGGATATAGTTCGCTTTGTATTGCTCTTGCGCTTCCCCCAAACGGAAAGTTAATTGCCTGTGATGTAAATGAAGACTGGACGTCGATTGCGCGGCGCTATTGGGGAAAAGCAGGGGTTTCAGAAAAGATAGATCTGCATCTTGCGCCAGGGATAGAAACATTGGATCATCTCATTTTAAATGGCGGCGCAAATTCCTATGATTTTATCTTTATTGATGCTGATAAGAAAAATTACGACAGCTATTACGAACGGGCCATTAATTTACTGCGTCCGGGAGGAATTATCGTCATTGATAATGTATTTTGGCTTGGAAAGGTAACAAATCATAAAATCATCGATGAAGATACCAATGCTATTCAATATCTCAACAAAAAACTCCATAACGATCAGAGAATTGATTTGAGCATGTTGCCTATCGGAGATGGACTGACACTTGCGATGAAGAGATGAATATTTTGTAACAATTTAGTTTTTTGAAAAATCACCCATGTCTTAACCCCCATGCTTCAGCATGGGGCTAAGGGGGAAGTAATCATGGGCTTCAGCCCTGAGGTATATAGTTAGCCCAATATCTTTTACTGTACCAGAAGGTCATGGCTAAAGCCGGTGTATTTAGTGTGGATATCTCCACACTAAAGTGCGGAGTTAATGGATGTGAAATGTGCTCCATGCGCCAATATTAGAAGTACGTTATAAAATAAGGGAAATCGAAGTCTGTTTCAAAAAGCTAAAGTATTACATATTTTGCCGTTTTGGCAATTTAAGAAATAATTTTTTACATTTTTCAGCAAAAAACATTTTTACCATGATTTTCCGGCAGGTTCAGATTTGTAATTAACCCTGACAGGGTTCTGAACCCTGTCAGGGTTAAAGGAGAAAAATTCGTGCTTTTTAGAAAAAAAACAAATAAAAATAAACTCGAATTCAAATTTAGCACCGAAATGCTCGCTGTTTCGGCAAATGATACGGCAGAGGCCGCACTTGAATTAATTCGCAACAGCAATCTTAGCGGAAATATTTTTTATTGTTATGCTACTGCTGAGAAAGGAAAACTGATAGGCGTTGTTCCTATTAGAAAGCTGATAACTGCCCGGAGGGAAACAAAAATTTCTGATATTATGGTGAAAAATCCAATCCGTTTAACCATTGATACCCCTACCGAAACCGCATTGGAATTTTTTTTGTTTTATAAATTTATTGCTTTTCCAGTTGTTGATAATAATGGAAAACTCATTGGTATTGCAAGGGCGAATGATTTTATAGAAGACAGTGTTACGATGGAAGATAAAATAAAACACGAATACGATGATTTCCTCAGAATCATCGGTATTCGATTGGAGGAATTCAGAAAACCTACGGTTTTCAAAAGCACCTTTTTAAGGTTTCCCTATCTCCTCTTTAACATTTCAAGCGGACTTATATGTGCCCTTATTACAAGGTTGTTCGACAGGACAATAGAGGAATTTATTTTTATGGCCTTTTTTATAACGATTATCCTGGGACTTGCCGAAAGTATAGGAACACAGGCTGTTGCTGTCACCCTTTCCTATATCGAAAAGACCGTTAATATGAAAAGATTCATACTTTATGAAATTCTGGTTGGGACTAAAATAGGCTTATTATGCGGCGGATTGCTCTATATTATATCCCTTTTCTGGATCGGCGACAAAAACTTCTCATTAATCCTGTTTTTAACGATTTCATTAACACTTATTAATGCCTCTTTTTTCGGATGCAGCCTGCCGATCCTCTTTAAAAAGATCGGCATGAATCCAACACATGCCTCATGTCCGCTGGTATTGGCAATTGCCGATGTTGTATCATTAACTTCGTACTTTACTCTCGGAACGTATATGCTGAAATAGATTTTAAACGCACGGTGAGTTTATGGTTTCCATTCCGCCATATGTTTTAAAATCTTCCACCTTCTCTGAATATCCGCTTCCGCACGTTTCATCAGTTTGCTTGCCGCCTCAGGATTGCTTGCCCTTAATGCCTTATACCTGTTTTCCCGATAGGCATATTCCTCAAACGGGATTGAAGGATCTTTACTATTTATTACCAAAGGATTTTTCCCTTCTGCTTCAAGATCGGGATTGTAACGGTACAGAGGCCAATATCCGCATGCCACAGCCTTCTTTTGCGCCTCTATTCCCTTGCTCATATCCATACCGTGGGCAATGCAGGTAGAATACGCCACAATCAGAGCAGGTCCATTATATGCATCCGCCTCTAAAAAAGCCTTCAGCGTTTGCGCCTGATTCGCACCAAAAGCCACTTGCGCAATATATACATTGCCGTACGTGGACATAATCATACCGATATTCTTTTTCGGCGTCCTTTTTCCCCCGGCGGCAAACTGGGCAACAGCTCCCAAAGGAGTAGCTTTCGACATCTGGCCGCCGGTATTTGAATACACCTCCGTATCTAAGATGAGAAGTTTAATATTTTCTCCAGACGCCAAAACATGATCAACCCCGCTATATCCGATATCATATCCCCATCCATCACCTCCTACAGACCATACGGATTTTTTTACCAGATAATCCGCAAGAGAAAGCAGGTGTTTTGCTTCCGGAGAAATGTCATTTTTTAGCGTCTGTTTAAGTTTTTCAACCCGTTTTCTTTGTTCCTCAATTGTTTCCTGAGTTGATTGATCTGCATTCACCAATGAATCAAATAATTCTTTCGAACCTGCATAGGCATCTTTTTTCGAAAATTTAATAGTCAATTCAACGGCTTGTTTGTAAAAACTGTCTACGGTTTGTCTCATACCAAGACCGAATTCCGCCGTATCTTCAAATAATGAATTTGACCACGCAGGCCCTCTTCCATCGCCCCTTTTTGTGTAAGGGGTGGTTGGCAGGTTTCCACCATAGATAGAACTGCAGCCGGTGGCATTCGCAATTAATAACCGGTCACCGAATAGCTGTGTCAGCAATTTGATATAAGGAGTTTCCCCGCAACCAACGCATGCGCCGCTATATTCAAAAAGTGGTTTTACAAACTGACTGCCTTTTACGTTCGAAACACTATACCTTGACGGGTCGGTTTCCGGCAGATTTAAAAAGAATTCATAATTCTCCGCTTCCAGGCACCGCAAAGGTTCCTGCAATTTCATATTTATTGCCTTTACATCAGGTATTTTATTACCGTCGGCATCCTTTTTCTGACCGGGACAGTTGAACACGCAGGATGCGCAACCGGTACAATCTTCAGGAGCAACCTGAACGGTAAATTTGAGACCCTGAAGATCTTTTCCCGTAGCATCTATGGATTTAAAAGCAGAAGGCGCATTTTTAAGCAGCGAAGGATCATATGCTTTAATTCTGATAGACGCATGAGGACACACAAATGAGCACTGGCCGCATTGTATACAGGCATCAGGCTCCCATTCCGGAATATGAACGCCAATGTTTCTCTTCTCGTATTGTGTGGTTCCGGTTGGCCATGTTCCGTCAGCGGGAATTGCCGATACCGGCAATGAATCCCCTTTGTTTTCAAGCAATGTTGCCGTCACATTTCTGACGAATTCAGGCGCATTTTTCGGTATAGGATTAATTCTCCTTACCTTGCTCGTAGCCTTGTCAGGAACACGCACCTCCACTATATTTTGCAATGCTTTGTCAACTGCTTCGTAATTCAGCTTTACAACATCTTCACCCTTTTTATCATACGTTTTTTTGATTTCTTTTTTGATTGCCTCGATTGCTGTATCTTTTGGAATAATTCCTGAAATAACAAAAAAGGCAGTTTGCATTATCATATTTATTCGGGCGCCAAGACCAATTTCTTCAGCAAGTGAGATGGCGTCAATTATGTAAAATTTCATTTTTTTCTTAATGAGTTGTTCCTGAACCTCCATTGGCAAGGTATCCCAGACTTCATTCTTACCGTGTGAAGTGGTAAGAAGAAATGTCGCGCCTTGTTCCGCATTGGATAACATATCAATTTTTTCAGGGAAAGCCGGATTGTGACATGCAATAAAATTCGCTTTTGTAATAAGATATGGTTTATTAATTCTATCCTTACCAAACCTAAGATGTGATACCGTTGTAGCGCCTGCTTTTTTCGAATCATAAACAAAATACGCCTGTGAATAATTTTCCGTCTCGTCTCCGATGATTTTTATCGTATTCTTATTGGCTCCAACAGTACCATCAGAACCTAATCCATAGAATAATGCGCGGTATTCATGACTTTCATCAACGTTGAAGTGTTCATCATATTCCAGGCTTGTTTTGCAGACATCATCGTTAATTCCAACTGTAAAGTGATTCTTCGGTGTTTTCTGTGAAATATTATCATATACCGCCTTTACCATTGCAGGGGTAAAATCTTTTGAACCAAGACCGTACCTTCCCCCAACAATCTTCGGATATTCTTTAAACGTTACAGTTCCTTTTTCCATCGCCTCGCCAAGCGCAGTCCTTACATCAAGATAAAGCGGTTCTCCGATAGAGCCAGGTTCTTTTGTCCTGTCAAGCACTGTGATAAACTTTACCGTTGCAGGCAATGTTTTTACAAACGCATCAATATCAAACGGCCTGAACAATCTAACCTGCACAAGCCCCAGTTTTTTCCCGCTTTTATTGAGTGCTTTAATAGTATTAGCAATTGTTTCCCCGGCAGAACCCATGACAACAATAATATTTTCCGCATCAGGCGCTCCGTAATAATCAAATAGTTTATATTTACGACCAACAACACCTGCAAACTTGTCCATTGCTTTTTGCACAACCGACGGAGTGGCGCTGTAGTACTTGTTAACAGTTTCCCTGCCCTGAAAATAAACATCAGGATTTTGTGATGTACCCCTAATGGCAGGCCGGTCAGGAGAAAGCCCTCTCTGTCGGTGAGCAATAACTACGTCATCATTTATCATTGCGCGCATGTCATCAAAACTCAACTCTTCGATTTTCTGAACTTCATGAGAGGTTCTAAAACCATCGAAGAAATGAACAAATGGAATTCTTGATTCGAGGGTCGCCGCCTGAGCTATGAGGGCAAAATCCATGGATTCCTGAACATTTTGAGAACATAACATCGCAAACCCTGTCGCCCGTGCAGCCATAACATCGGAATGGTCGCCAAATATTGATAATCCCTGACATGCCAATGAACGAGCCGTTATGTGAAAAACGGTAGGCGTCAGTTCTCCCGCTATTTTATACATATTCGGCAGGATAAGTAAGAGTCCCTGAGAAGCGGAAATAGTCGTAGCCAATGCCCCTGTTGTTAAAGATCCATGCACAGCGCCAGCAACACCTGCTTCTGATTGCATCTCGCTGACTTTGGGAACTGTGCCCCATATGTTTACTTGTCCCTTCGCCGACTTAGCATCACAAATTTCAGCAATTGGTGAAGAAGGGGTTATTGGATAGATTGTAATTATTTCATTTGTAGCATGTACTACATGCGCACATGCGGTACAACCATCGACTGTTACTGTCCTACGATTCATTCCTTTCTCCTTGCAGATATATTTATTTCCAGTTACTCAATACTTCACTGAAGTTAAAAAAGCTTCATTACCACAAAGCAGATAAAAACTTAATGTCGTGCTTACTTTTATAATAATAAAAAGAAAATAATTTTACACGCAAAAACCGGATTTTTTATAAATTAATACTACTATGGCGCAACAAACCTGTAAACGAAGATAACCTATTTAAACCATTCGAGACTATGGCTGAAATCATCTCGAAACAAAAAAAGCCACACAACGATTATTATTTTTCATTGTGCGGCCTATAACTTAACAGACGATATAAATATCACCCCTCTCGTTTCTGCCTCAACGTATAGTTTCGTATGCATAATATATAAAAAATCAATGAAGTCAAGGCAAAAAAGTTACAAATACAAACATCTTCATACAAAAAATGCAATTTTACAAATCATAAGGCACACATTAATCACTATTTTCAAAAATCATTGTACAATGATCGATACCAGCTTTGTTAAATATTTCACTATTTCACGCCCGATTGACAAATATATATCATTCAGGTATATCTTTTTTCATGGTTTTTTCCAATTCGAGCACTTCTTTTGCCAAATCTATATAATCTTTTGCGCCGGAACTATCCGGAGCATACAGCGTAATGGGTTTTGCAGAAATCGGACATTCTGCCAAACGTACGTTCTCACGAATTATTGTATTAAAAACCTTCTCGTGAAAACGCTCCTTAACTTGTTTATACACCTCATTGCTCAGGTTCGTCCTGCTATCAAATCTGCATGCAATAATTCCGGTGACTTCCAGTTTATGATTCAGCCGTTCCTTTACTACTTGCACTGTGTTTACAAGTGTTACGAGTCCATTCAATGCCAGCACTTTCGTCTCTAAAGGAATAAACACTTCTTTCACAAAAGTAAGCGCATTTATCGTTATCAAACCCAATGATGGCGGACAATCCAGCAAAATATAATCATAATTATTCGCAACAGGAGAAATTCTTTTCCGTAATATAAGATCGCGTTCCTTTTCATTTGCTAAAATTCTTTCCACGCCTGCCAATGCAACATTCGAAGGCGCAAGAGTAAGATTTTTAACACAGGTCTCCTTGAGTATCTCTTCAAAATAGACCTCTTCCAGAAAAACATTGTACATGGATTTTTCCAGTGAATGTATATCTAATCCAAACCATGAACTCATGTTTCCCTGGGGATCCAAATCAACCACTAATACCTTCTTTCCCATATCTGAAAGACAGGCTCCCAGATTTACTGTTGTCGTTGTTTTGGCAACCCCGCCCTTTTGATTTGTCAGCGCAATGCTACGCATTTTTTCAGTCTAAAATATTTTCATAATACAAAACCAATCTGAATAAAAATAGCACAATGAATACCCATAATCAAAACAAAAAACTTTCTCCATTGATTTTACCCAATCTTTTCCTGCTCTCTGGTTTTATTACAAGTTAGTCATTGACACTACTTTTTTTGCCTGATATAGTAGTCGTGTTTTATTGTTTTCGCCTTAATTTGTATATTTAGAATTTTTAGGATTATTTTTTTATGAATAAGATCCGGGAAGACAGCACAGTAAAAGAAATAGCAGAAAAATTTCCGGTCACCCGAAAGATATTTGACACCTATGGAATAATGTGCGGAGGTGATTCGCTTCCCAATAAGCCTATTTCTTTTTTTGCCAAGATGCACAACGTTAATCCAGCAATATTAATTGAAGACCTTCAAAAACTTATCGATGGCAAAGAAGTAGAAAATGATGAAGTATCGTTAATTAAACCGCAAACAGAACATATCTATGAATTTTTTATAAAGACATCAATTATTATTGTGCTGACTACCGGTTGTCTGTACGGGGCTTCAATGCTGGCGTATATGGCTTACAAAAGATCGTTCCTTTCTGTTCCCTGGGTCTTATTAGAAACACACGGAGACACACAGGTCTATGGATGGGTGGGGTTATTTATAATGGGAATTTCTTTCTTTGCGTTACCCAGGTTCTGGAATTCTATTTTATACTGCACTCAGCTTGCATATAAGTCATTTTTCCTTATGGTGGCAGGAATTACCTTATCTTTTGTTTTTAAAACACTTTCCTATTATTCAGGAGTATTTATCTTAAGGATACCTGTATTTATCGGATTGTCTCTTCAAGCGGCTTCTATCGCTATTTTTATTTATGTGCTCTGCAGAACATACTTTTCATCTGAAAAACGAGACTACGAAGTATACGAAGGTTTTATATTATCCAGTTTTCTCTGGTTTTTCTTTCAGGCATTTGCATTTGCCGTCCTCAATTTTCATTACTGTATAGTAAATAATTCAGAAATTCCCGAATATTTTAAAGACCCTATCCGGCACATTCAAATCGTGGGGTTTTCCTGTCTGGTAATAATTGGCATTTTTACTAAAACGCTTCCCATATTTCTTGGCATACAAGTTCCCAATAAAAAAAATAGCGCTTATGTGTTGTATCTGCTGAATTTCTCAATAGCATTACGAGTCATCTCCGAATTTTACACGGGCTATACCCATAGTTTTTACGGTTTCTTTACCGCAATATCCTGCATTTCCGGTCTTTTGGAAGCTTTCGGTATTTTCCTGTTTATCTATAATTTAAACTTATTCGACAAACGGAAGCTTGTTCAGAGTAAGGTTAAAATTCCAACCGGATTCAGAAAATACATACGCGCGGCATTATTCTGGTTATTTGTTTCTGAAACCTCGTTTTTAACCTTTACTATTTATGAAACATTGGCAGGAGAGGAAGTTTCTCATGCCTTTTTCGGCGCATACCGGCATGCGATTTTTGTGGGATTCATCAGTATGATGATTATCGGATGTGCTTCTAAAATGATTCCGTTAAGCAAAGGAGTAAAACTCTATAGCCAAAAACTGCTAAACGTAACTTTTTTTCTCATTATGCTGGGATGCATTTTCAGGGTTGTCACGCAACCGGTCTCATTCCATCTTAACCCGCAATTTTATTCCATGCTGGGGGTCAGCGGTTTTATAGAATATGCCGCAATTTTCTTTTTCAGCATCAATGTATGGAGAACACTGAAATCGGAACGAGAGGAAAGCGCCGAACAAATAATTTCGGCATCCGCCGCCACGAATGTCTACCAATTAATCAAACAATACCCACAAACATTAGACATTTTAATTGGATACGGCTTCAAACAGTTAAGAAATCCCGTATTAAGAAATACGCTGGCAAGAACAATTAGTTTGGGGCAAGCAGTTCAAATTGTGCCGGTTAATCTTGAAGATTTGTTAAAGGATCTAAATGACTCAATGAAGTCAGGGATAAAATAAGATCATCTTTCTAACAACGCGGGACTTGCTTTTACCATATATTTTATACCGGAAACCACCGTTATAATCACCGTCAGCCATAACATTGCAACGATTATATTTCTTATACTTCCCACATGTTGCAAATAAGCGGAAAAAAGTAACATCAAACTGATTGTCAATGCCTGGATAAACATTTTGGCTTTCCCCCACATTGTAGCGCCGAATTCAATACCTCTTGCTTCCGAGTAGCTCCTTATACTGCTGACAAAAAATTCTCTGGCGACAATCACAACTACCATCCAGGGCGGGATATTTTCATGCCCATGTTTTATTAATAAGATAAAACCGCCACAGACAATAATTTTATCCACAAAGGGATCTGCAATGCGTCCAAAATCGGTCAAAAGACCTTTCTTCCGCGCCAAATAGCCATCTAACCAATCTGTTAATGATGCCACTAAAAATGATAAAAGGGATATTGTGTAACAATGATATGACAAGAAAATAAAAAATATAATCGCTAACAACAACCGGAACATCGTCAGGCTGTTCGGCAGGTTAAACATGGTAGACTTATGGAAGCTCATAATGAATAACTCACTCTTATATAAAATTATTTTTTGTTATTAAAAATAATCACGCCACTAAATCATAGCCGGTTACACCGGTTATAACAACCTCTCCTATTTCACCCACGTTTATTTGAGCGTTTTTAATAAATACTTTTCCATCCACTTCAGGCGCATCTCCGTACGTCCTCCCTGTTAATTCTCCGGTAACCGCATTCTTTTCATCGATAATCACGGAAATTTTCTTTCCGATGAGATTTTTGTTGTTTTCCCAGACAATATCGCGCTGCGCCAGCATTATTTCTTTTACCCGTTGTTCTTTTACTTTTTTGTTTATCTGTTTTTTAAACTGAGCGGCAGGTGTGTTTTCTTCTTTAGAATATGCAAATGCCCCAAGTTTTTCAAACCTGGTTTTTTTTACAAATTCCAATAATTCCTGAAACTGTTCGTCTGTTTCTCCCGGAAAACCAGCAATTACTGAAGTCCTTAGGATTACAGATGGCATTAATTTTCTTAAATTATTTATGAGCGCATCAATACTTTTACGGGAACCTCTTCTTCCCATTCTTTCAAGGATAGCATCATTACTATGTTGTATCGGCACATCGACATATTTGCATATTTTGTCCAGTGCATTCATCGTCCTGATTAATTCCGGATAAAAATGTCCGGGATGTGTATATAACAATCGTATCCACTGAACACCTTCAATCTCAGCAATTTTTTCCAGTAATATATGCAACATCTGTTTCCCATACACGTCTACACCATATGAAGTGGTATCCTGCGAAATAATATTAATTTCCTTTACCCCTTCAACAGCCATTTGCCTGGCTTCTTCAACAATATTCTCAATAGTTCTGCTCATAAAATTTCCGCGTATGCCCGGAATGGCACAATAGGTGCATCTGTTATCACAACCGTCTGAAATTCTCAAATATGAATAATGTTTTGGGGTAAGTCTGATTCTGTTTCTCCAATCATCGCCATGATAAAAATTATTGTCATCGTGTTTCTTTTTCTTATGTCCACCCGTTAGAGTAGTTATTTTTTCAAAGTCTTTTAACCCGACAACATCATCTATTTCAGGAATATCGCTTTTCAATTCAATAGAATAACGTTGTGCCAGACAGCCAGTCACAATCAGTTTTTTGCATCGTGCGTTTTCTTTAAGCTTTGCCATTTTGAAAATCATATCAATCGATTCCTTTTTTGAATCGTCAATAAAACCGCAGGTATTTACAACAAGAACCTCCGCATCTTCGGGATATTGGCATATAGTGCTTCCGCCAGCCGCAATTCTGCCCAGCATTTCCTCCGCATCCACCAAATTTTTAGTGCAACCTAAATTAATTAATGCCACCGTTTTTGATTTATTATTCATATTTATCTTCTTCTCTGTCCTCGGAAGATACTTGCGAATCCCATTCTTCCAAAGTTATAAACACTTCTCTTGCCTGACTCCCTTTATATTCACCGACAATTCCAGCCTCTGCCATAAGCTCTATCAGTCGTGCCGCACGAGAATATCCGATTTCCAATCTCCTTTGCAAAAGAGATACAGAGCCTCTTTGCGTTTCTAATACAATTCTCACTGCTTCATTAAATAACGAGTCTTTGCCTCCATTTTCATTATCCGACACATCTTTCCATTTTTTTAGTTCTTTGTTAAATTTTGGTTCGGCACACTTTTTAAGATAGTCAACGACATTTTTAACGTCTTCTTCACTCACATATGCTCCCTGAACACGAACTAATTTTGAAGTTCCCGGTGGCGAAAAGAGCATGTCGCCGCTTCCCAAAAGCTTTTCGGCGCCATTTTGATCTAATATGGTCCTGGAATCAACTTTTGAAGCCACATAAAATGATATCCTTGAAGGAAGATTTGATTTAATCAGCCCTGTAATAACATCCACAGAAGGTCTTTGTGTGGCAAGGATAAGATGTATTCCAACAGCACGCGATTTCTGTGAAAGGCGTATCACTGAAGATTCCACCTCTTTTGACGCAACCATCATTAAATCTGCCAATTCATCTACGACAATAACAATATGAGGAAGATGAATAGGAACATCATCTAATTTAACATCTTCTTCAACATCTAATCGTCTTTTTATTTCTGATGAGGATAACTTGTTGTATCCGTTAATATTCTTAACGCCAACACTGGCAAGCAGTGCATATCGTTCTTCCATCTTATTCACCGCCCACTCAAGAACCGCCGCAGCCTTTTTCATATCAGTCACAACAGGGCTTATAAGATGCGGTATTTCTGAAAATAATGAAAATTCTACCATTTTAGGATCAACCAGCAGTAGTTGAACATCGGTGGGAAATCGGGTATACAGAATACTTAAAATTATGGAATTCAGGCATATTGATTTTCCCGATCCTGTCGTGCCGGCTATGAGTAAATGAGGCATTGCCGCCAAATCTGCAATAAGGGGTTTACCCGCAACATCTTTGCCTATTAAAAGCGGAATAGCCATCTTTTTTTTCATTTCTTCAGAAGTTTCCAGCAATTCCCTTAACGATACCATCTTTCTCTGCGCATTCGGAACTTCAATGCCAATAGAAGACTTTCCTTCCAATGGCGCAACGATCCTTACGCTCGGCGCCTTCAAAGCGATTGCAAGGTCGTCAGAGAGTCCTATCACCTTTCCGACTTTTGTGCCGGGAGCCAGTTCAATTTCATACATTGTAACAACAGGTCCTCTCTGTATATCAACAATTTCAGAATTTACATTAAATTGCACGAGAGTGTCACGTAATACATGAGATCCCTGGGTAATTTGATCCAAATCATCCTTATAATGCCTTTCGGCAGGTTTTGTCAGAAACTCAATGGAAGGTAATCTGTAATAACCTTCATCTTCTTTTTTTACAGGAGTATTGCTCTCTGTTTCATCGTTTTCTTTATATGCTTCATCATCATCTGCCTCACTTATGTTAGCACGTTTATATTCCTGATGCTCCGATTCATTCTTTTCTTCCTTCGTTATCTCCATAACATTTTCAAAATTTTTCTCAACTTTTTTTGATGATACTGTTACGGGAGAATTCTTATTCTTCCCCTTCTGCAAGGATGGATTCTTTTCATTTTCGTGTTTTGTTTTTGAGGAATGTATGAACGGGGAAAAAGGGGTTCGATTTATCAAAAGCATTATAGAAATTGCCATACCGGATGCTAACACAACAATAGTGCCCGTAACGTTAAAGTAAGTGCACAATCTTGATGTTATTACAAGACCGAACATCCCCCCCAAATTCATGGATAAAAAAGATTGTTTATACGTATATACCGCGATTGTCACTAATGGCGATACCGTAAAAAGCAAAAGAAACGCCCCCAACAATTTTACAAATAAATATTTTATCGTTCCGGTGAAAAGATATTGTATGCCAAACCATCCCAAAATAATCACCATTACATATGACGTCTTGCCCAGTATTTCCATTGCGTAACCAGATATCTGAGCGCCAACTAAACCACAGATATTTGCAATTGGAATATTAGGAGGATAGTCAGCAAACGGCGGGTCATTATGGGAATAACTAAGAAAACTTAATAAGATGAATAACGTCGAGGCTAAAAAGGAAATCGCAATGATGCGATGCAAGCAGATAGAAAGCATTGTATTACCATGATTATTATTTTTTGATATCTGATAATTCAGGAAATTCTTTCATTACTAAAAATGTCTCAAAGACTAATGCCCCGTATGGCCGAAACCCCCTTCACCACGACATGATTCTTCTAACTGGTTGACTACTACCAACTCAGCTCTCACTACAGGTTGAATTACCATCTGAGCAATCCGTAAACCGCGTTTTACAATAAACTGCTCTTTTCCAAAATTACACAATATGATTCCTACTTCACCACGGTAATCACTATCTATTGTGCCGGGAGTATTTAAAAGCGTCAGACCATGTTTCAATGCCAAACCGCTTCTTGGTCTTACTTGCGCCTCGTATCCAAAAGGTATTTCAATATATAACCCGGTAGGAACAAGTTTAATTTCGTTATGCTTTAATATTACATCATTTTCCACCGCGGCGTAAAGATCCATGCCGCTTGCAGCGTCACTCATGTATTGAGGCAATGGCAAATCATCTGTTCCTTCTTTTTTCTTTATTTTTACCTTGACCGTTTTCATAGTTTTTTATTTTTTCCCAGTGTTTCTGATATTACAGAAACAATTACTTCGTTCGAAGCAAGCCTCCCCTTCCCAATTTTCCCTGTACACAATCTCCCTTCTTCGGGTTCAATTATTACGTAACCGTAATCCTTTAATTTTTTAATATTCTGCTGTACTATCGGGTTTGAATACATGCTGTCATTCATTGCCGGAGCAATAATCACGGGAACTTTCGCAGCCATAACGGTACAGGTTAAGGCGTCATCTGATATTCCCGAAGCTACTTTTCCTATAAAATTCGCGGTAGCCGGCGCTATTACTATTAAATCCGCTTTTTCCGCCAAAGACACATGATTCGGATCATAATTTTCATTTTCAACAAATAGATCTGTAATAACTCTGTTATGGGAAATAGAGCTAAAAGTTACCGGATGAACAAAACGTTGCGCATTTGCCGTCATTATCACCAGCACGCTATTGCCTTTTTTAACCAGACCCGATACGATTTCAACAGCCTTGTAAACAGCTATACTGCCAGTTACCCCAACAACAATACATTTCTGCATAATTATGCCAAGTTTAGTATTTTACGAATTGTATTTACCGTAGCATCCAAATCGTCGTTAACGACGCAATAATCATATTTATCTTTATATTCCAGCTCTTTTTCTGCTATTTTTAAGCGATTTGCCATGTCCTGTTCTTTATTGGCATTCCTGTTAATCAGGCGCTGGCTTAACGTTAATCGATTTGGTGGCAATAAAAAAACTGAAATAGCGTCGGGAAATTTTTCTTTAATTTGCATAGCCCCCTGCACATCAATTTCAAGAATATAAAAAACTTCTCTTTTTATCGCATCTTTCAGCGCTTTTAAAGGTGTGCCGTAATAATAACCACAATATTCAGCATATTCGGCAAATTCTCCGTTCTTAATCATTTCCTTAAATCTGGCGTCAGAAACGAAATGATATGATTCACCATCCTTTTCATTTATTCTGGGTGAGCGTGTTGTTACAGAAATTGATTCTTCAATATTGGAATGTTGCTTTAATAATTTACAAACTGTTGTCTTGCCAGATCCTGAAGGTCCTGAAATAATTACAATTTTCCCCATCAAAATATAATTTGACCGTTAAAACATTTATTCAATATTAAATGATTGTTCACGAATTTTTTCAATTTCCATTTTAATATCTATTAAGTCTTTCAGTAATATAGTATCGTTTGCCTTGGAACACATCGTATTCGTCTCGCGAAACATTTCCTGAATTATAAAATCAAGTTTCCGCCCAATAGGTTCATTTGAATCCATTGTTTCCTGCAGTTGATGTATATGACTTTTAAGTCTGTTTATTTCTTCTGCAATATCGCTTCTTTCGGCAAATATGGCAACTTCACGGCACAAATTGCTGTCAGTCAACTCAGCATCAGTTTCGGAAAGCAACATTGTCACTCTGTTATGCAGCCGTTTCGCATATTCCTGAATTATTACGGGCATTCGCACCTCGAATTTATCCATCATTGACATTATAAAATCTTTTCTTTGCAGTATATCATTTTTAATGTGGACACCTTCGTTTATTCGCATTTCCGTTAATTTTTCCAAAGCTTCATCAATGAGAGTATGGCAAATGCTCAACAATGATTCTCTTCCATTCTCGCCATTCTTGTTTTTCTGCAAAACACCGGGTAATAATACCAGTGAATTGATGGAAATTTCATCTACGCTGCCAATTTCTCTTTTTACTTCGTTTAGTAAATGATAATACTCTTTTATTCTATCCGTGCTCAGCGTAAATTCATTTTCTTGCTGAAGTGATTTATAATTCAGAGACAAAACAACGGAACCGCGAACAATCTTTTTTCTTATCGCACGATCAAACTCACTTTCAAAAGACTGAAATTGTTCCGGCAAACGTGTGATTATTTTTAAAAATTTGTTATTCTCGGAACGAATCTCTGCCCGTATTGAAACCTCATCATCTGTATATTCGGCCATCCCAAATCCTGTCATACTCTTAAGCATAATAAGGCTCCATCATTTGTAAAAAAAAGAAGCAACCGATAAATCATTGCTTGTTTGCGCCTGGATTTGTTCCTTTATCTTCAACTGTCTGAGCATTCGCTGTTTGCTCTGTTTTCTCAACGGAATTCATGCCCGTTGTGTTACTATGCGATGACTGGACATTGCTTGCTTCACTATGACCATGTGTTTGTCCTTTTTGAGATACTCCCGTCACTTCTTTCAATCCGACATTTTTGACATTGCTACTGTCTTTATCCGTATGTGAGCTATGGTCATGATCGTGATCGCACTCTTCCCCATGTTCATGATGTGCATGTTCATGATGTTCATGAGTAATCATTGTATTTAAGTCTCTTGCAGGGGAAGAAAGTTTAAACAGGAAAATTGTAGCTACAATAAAGGCGGCTCCGATTAAATAGGTTACTTGTGTAAGAAAAGAACTTGTTCTCGTGCCAAATGCAGCCTGGTCTCCTAATCCTCCAATAGCAGCCAATCCTCCCCCTTTGCCAGACTGTAATAATATCGCTCCAATTAGAAACACGCATAAAATCGGCAATATTATCTTAAATGCGACTGCCCAATTTAAAAAAAAGAATGCATTCAGAATGCCAAAGATAACAACAATAGCAATTCCCCATTTAAACGCTTTTTCAGCCTTAACCATCTAACTCTCCCACCTATTCATAATAAAATCACCCTATCAAACTAAAAATCAACAACCTGCAACTACTTCAATAATTTTTAAAAAAGATTCCAGTTCGAGGCTTGCACCACCAACCAGAAGACCATTAATTTCCGACTGATTTATTAATGCACCGGTATTATCTGCTTTTACACTTCCTCCATATAAAATACTTAATTTCTTTGCAATATCGTCGCCATAGTCTCCAGACAAGATTGTTCTTATAAACGAATGAACTTCATTCGCCTGTGCAGGAGATGCTGTTTTTCCTGTGCCAATAGCCCAAACCGGTTCATAGGCAATAACAACCTCCTTCACCATTTCAGTATTTACAGCATGCAATCCATTTTTCAGTTGCCGCAAAACAACATCTTTCGTTCTCCCGGTTTCTCTTTCTTCTAACGTTTCACCAACACAAAGTACCGGAGTCAATCCGCAGGACAAAGCTTTTTTAACTTTTCCATTTATAAAAAAATCGTCTTCTCCAAAAATGTGCCTTCTCTCTGAATGGCCAACAAGTACGTGAGAACACCCTACTTCCTTCAACATCGGGGCGGCAACTTCTCCTGTAAATGCTCCACAATTTTCACTGTGCATATTTTGTGCAGCAACACAAATCGTACTTCCTTCCAAAACAACACAAATATCCTTTAAAAAAACATAAGGCGGACAGATGCCACACAAAACCTCATTTTTCCCATCCAGAACAGTTTTCAAAGACCGGGCATACTGCACCCCGTCTTTTAACGATTTGTTCATTTTCCAATTTCCGAGAATAATAGGCCTGTTCTTCTTACCGTTTGAATTCAATGCCTCTTAATCTCCCTTGGGAAAAGATCCGAGAATTTTTACATCAAAACATTTTTTTGATATATCTTCAAGCGCCTTTTGCACATTTTTGTCTGATACATGTCCCTCAAAATCCAAATAAAAGCAGTATTCCCATGCCTTTTTTCGTGTAGGCAAGGATTCAATATTTGTAAGATTAATATCGTACGTTTTAAAAGGCTCTAAAATCTCAAATAATGCCCCCGGACGATTTTTCACATAACACATTATCGCCGTTTTGTCTTTCCCACTGGGACCACTATACTCTTTCCCAAGAATAAAAAACCGTGTGGTATTATTCGGCTCGTCTTCAATATTTTCAAAAAGAATTTTTAAGCCGTACTTATGAGAAATTTCAGCATTGCCAATCACGGCAAAATGTTGGCCTGTATTCGATTTCTGTGCATCCTCAACAATTCTCGCAGCCTCAGCGCTACTACTCATTTCAACAAGTTCAACACAAGGAAGGTTCTTTGCCAGCCAATTTTTACATTGTGTCAGGATTTGTGGTTTAGAAAATACCTTTTTTATTTCCTCTTTTTTGCAGTTTGCCATCAAAAAGTGATGGATGGGCAGAATTATCTCAGAACAGACCTTTACCTCATATTCAACAAACATATTTAATGTTTCACGAATGCCACCCTCAATAGTATTCTCAACGGGTACAATGCCATAATCGCTTCTGTTGCCGGCTACATCCCTAAATACACCATCAATTCCTCTGGCAGGCACGTACTCAACAGATGAACCAAATTTCCGTTTTGCTGCAAAGTAACTAAATGTTCCTTCCGGACCAAGATAAGAAACTTTAATTGCTTTCTCCAGCACCAATGAACCTGCCATCAGCTCACGGTATACTGCCTTTAAACATTCATTTGATAAAGGCCCTTTATTTTTCGATGTTATTCGTAAGTAAACTTCCTGCTCTCTCTTGGGAACGTAAACCTGCGCACGATTCTGTTGTTTAATTTCACCGATCTTTAAAACAAATTTTGCCCTTTCGTTGAGTAAATCCACAATCTTATCATCAATTCTGTCAATTTCATTCCTTAAATCATCTATGTTCATGTTTATTTTAACTGATTAACCACATTGCTTATTTAATGGTTAGTTATTGATTACAAAGCATTTATAGGTAAAATTTTATGTAAATTTATCACAATTCTTCGTGAGAGTCAATAAAATTAAGTTATTTCCATTTTTTTAATTGACTGTAGACAAAACATTGTTAAAATCAGTGAAATAAAAATAAGGTATAGCTCTAATATTTTGCATTAAGGCATGTTATGATTTAAATTGTAACAATGCCATTGTTCTTTGGAATATTATTTTTATGATTGATTTATTATTTTCCTGCCCAATTTTTACTATTGGTATTTGTATTTTTTAAGTATTTGTATTATATGAATTTATATTAAAAAGTTCAGAAAGGATTGTATATTTATGGTAGGAGGGAAAATAAGAAACTCTCAACAAAGGATTGGAATATTTGTTGATGTTCAAAATATGTTTTATTCTGCAAAGGCGTTACATCAGTCTAAGATTGACTATAGTAAACTTCTTATAGAAATAGTTGCAGGGAGAATTTTAGTTCGGGCAATAGCATACATCGTACAAAAACCAGACGTTGATCAATCCAGCTTTACAGATGCGTTGTGCCGATTAGGTTATGAAATTAAAACAAAGGAATTGCGATTAAGGCCCGATGGCACTGCGAAAGGTGATTGGGATATGGGCATAGCAATTGATACCATATCGATTGCATGCAAATTAGATACGGTTGTATTAGTTACCGGGGACGGGGATTTTGTACCTCTGGTAGAATTATTGAAATATCACGGTTGCAGGGTTGAAACCGTTTCATTCAGACGCAGCACTGCTATTGAACTCATAAATGCTTCTACGAAATATACTGCTATTGAAGAATCTATGTTATTCAAAGAAAAAAAGTTTCAGAAAAATGATTCTACAAACTAACCCGCATATACAGCCGGAAAAACTTATTGCGTGTCAGAACGTTATTGGCTACTCTTTTAAAAAAACAGTATTACTCGAAAAGGCATTAACGCATACCTCGTGCAGGGTTGAAAATAATTTTTCAAACGAGCGATTAGAATTCCTGGGCGATGCGGTGCTTGGAATGATCATTTCAGACTATCTTTACAAAACAATGCCCCATTACACCGAAGGAGAACTCACGAATGTAAAGTCCGTTGTCGTAAGTCAATCAACGCTTGCAAAAGTTGGTATGGAGGCTGGTTTAAAAGAATTTCTATCGGTAGGAAGAGGACTCAATGTCAAAGACATTTTTCCGGAATCATTACTTGCCAATGTTTTTGAGGCGTTAATTGCCGCAATTTACCTTGATAGCGGAATAGATGCCGCAGGTGAATTTACCTTAAAATTTTTAAAGAAGGAAATTGATCTCGTCTGTAAAAACCAGCACAAGAAAAATTATAAATCAATATTGCAGCAATACAGCCAGAAAGAATATGGCATTACGCCGAATTACCGGTTATTGCAACAAATAGGGCCTGATCACGGCAAATCTTTCGAAATAGTGGTGTCAATTAAGGGTAACGAATACGGCAGGGGATGGGGAAAAAGTAAAAAAGAAGCAGAACAATCTGCAGCAAAAGAGGCATTGAAAATCCTAACACCCGATTCATTTTTCTGCATGAACACGTAATTCTTTTTGTTATAAACGATTAAAGGAGACAATTTATGGTGAGACAATTGAATAAAAAGAAAATAGTTGGCATTTGTCCCGTAGGAATTAAAAAAGCAATATGTCCGAGCATTAAAAAAACAAGGCAACTACATACGCAATTAATGATTGCGCAAAGGCAGAAGAATGCCGATCCCGTACAAATTGAAAATCTCAGAAATTCCCTAAAGGCAAGAAGAACTCAGGGTATAGCGGCTGAATGCGAAACCTGTATCTATAACACTCGTTAATTTCCAGGCTGTTGATGCGTTATGCATTATTTAACATGCCGTGTTCCATATAGGGATATTCAAGAAGTTGTGACATCTCGGAAGTGAGTGATTCGATTTCCGCTTCGTTGATATTCGGGTTAAAAACAAAATATTCTTTGTTTTCTTTCGGATATTGAACAACGATACATTCTGCGCCTTCCTGTTTTTGCAGGTCTTTGAATTTAAATATCTTTTTCCTCATCAGATACAATGCTAAAACATATCGCAGATTTTTTTTGTGGGTCTCTTCGCTCCCTTCCAACCGGCAAAATATATCCAGAATCACACTGATATTAACAAGTCTTTGAACCGGTTTGTCTTGTCTGAGCACCCTTGTTTTCCAGAAAGAAAAAAGATGAGCAAGGGCGTCCTTTTTCCAGCAGACAGCGCAAAAATCTTTTCGAGAAAAGCTTTCGTTTTCATCAAAAAGGGCTGAATAATACTCCTCTTCTTCCTCGAATTTTTTTTCACAAGCGCTACATTCGGTATTTCCTTTACTTATTTTCCATTCCATAGCCGTTATGGGTTTTTCCCCTTATATAATTTTTTTTGTACGACACTATAAATATCATCATAATACTCTTTAGCTTTTTTGTCAGCACGATGCATCTCATTTTGCACCTTTTGAACAATTTCCCGATTCTTAATATGCGAAAGATTAATATCAACATTTACCTTTCCGCTTTTAAACGCTGCATCCGCGAGTATTGCGGCCACACACACTTCAGATATAAGGCTTGGATTGGCAATATCCGCCAGTTCATGAGTCAGCCTTAACACATAAAGAGATGCCATTGCAGTTTTTAACGGAACTATCATCGCAAATATCGTTGCCCTTCTAATGGATTCAGATCTCAGTTTTTTTTCGCTATCACTAAAGTTCGGCATTCGAAGCGCCTTATCAACTTCATTGAAAACATTAACATCTTCCTGTATCAATGATGCTAATACCTCTTTGCTCTTTTTACATTCATTCAGCAGTTCCTTTAACCGGGCAGTGTTTTCCCCAAATCCTTCTTTTCCAGCAGTAAAATTAATTGACATCAATGCCATTGCTGAAGCCAATGCGCCAACCAAAGCGGACACACTTCCCCCTCCGGGAGCGGGAATATCTGCGGCAGAATCATTTAAATACTTTTCAACGGACTCACGCAGGTACATAGAATATTATTTCTGAATGACGATTTCTGTATCAGATGTGACAAAATCATACATTTCTTCAACGTCTTCATTTTTCATCCGGACACAACCATCTGAAGATGCAGTGCCAATCGTCTCCGGCAAGGTTGTGCCATGTATTCCGAATCCGACAAGATTCTCTTTTTCCTTAAAACCGATCCATCGAGTTCCCAATATATTATTCTCGTCTCCGTAAGGATAAACACCTCCCTGGGGTGAATACCATGTTGGGTTTGCCATTTTATTTTTTACTTCAAACACGCCTTCCGGCGTTTTATCATTCTTGCCGGTGCCAATGCGATATTGTTTTACATAATGATCATCCATTAACACCGTTAAGGTAAATTCATTTTTGCTCACCAAAACCTTTGTTTTGCCTTTTAAAATTTTGAGGTTTTCCCCGATATTCAACCGTGCATCAGATTTTTTGTTTATTCGCATAATAAGTTCATAATTTGTATTAAATTGCTTTGCAATCCGCGTCAATGTATCCCCTGCCTGAACGGCATACATTACTGCATCTTCTGAAGGTTTTGAAGAAAATATCAGTTCTCTGTTTAATTCATCCAGTAATTCTTTTATTTCATTCTGTTTTTCGGGAATTTTTTTATTCAGAAAAATTTCTGAAAGATAATTTCTGACCTCGTAATTCTTCCCCTCTTTTAAATATTCTTCAATTATGCCAATATTAAGTTTATTGTTTTTCCCCTTTACATGCTCATTGCTCAGCGCCGTTTCTTTTTTGTTATTTTTCAGATCATCAGAACTTATGATTATATCTTTTTTAAACAATATAATATCATCTTTTCCTGCTAACAAAACGGGTGCATCATACTCCCATTCAGCATAAATACAAGTGTTGCCATACGAAAATAATCCACTATGTAAAGGAATTAATAAAAAGGAAAACAATACTGTTTTGTTCAAAGCAATTTTTTTCATAAATGACGGATTAATAACCCTCCTCCCTTGTAATATCATCAAACCGGTTGAAAAAAACACTTAAAAATATTGTAACTTTCACTTTCATCTCAATCTATTGATAACAATAGATACTCTGTCGTTGTATCTGTCACCGCCGGGACTTTTCACAAAAGAACTATTATTGCCGTGTCCCACAGTTATTAATCTTTTATGTGAAATATTCCCCTGTTCATGCAAATACTCGGCAACGGTTTTTGCCCTTAATACGGACAATTTCCAGCTTGAATCGTATTTTTTAGAAGATTGGAAATCGGTTCTTGTATGTCCCTCTATTGTCAGCAAAACCGGTCTGTCTATAACCAAATCAACCAGATTATTTAATGAATTCATTCCCTCCAGCGATAACGTGGCGTCATTCTCTTCAAAATATATTACTACCGCGGCAGGGATATAATCTGCCTCATCTTCCATTTTATCTATTTCTTTATCCCCTGTTTTTGCCGGAACATTATCGGTATCTTCATCAGAGATATACTTTAGATCATGTATTCTTTTGCTCTCTTCAATACTGTTGCCTGAAAATAGTCCACCCATACCCAATGTTGCCACATTTTCATTATATGCCTTCTGAAACGATTCCATTAATTTCTTGTTTTTTTCTTCAGTAAAGGTATTCAGTATAATAAAAAAAGCCAACAGCAATGTCGCCAATGCCCCATAACTAAGCAAAAACATGTCCGGCGGCTTTACAGGGGGAAAAGATTTTCTTCTTTTGGAAGACATTTAAGCATATTCTCCGTAAATTTTTAAAAATATTACAGCGTTCTTTTTAATACAATAATTGCAATTTTATCTGCATCTTTCGTTTCGATCATACGCCTGCCTGATATTGCAATTCTTGAAGGATTGATATCTTCAAAGGACAATAAATAATTACAAATGCTCTCTGCCCTATCAATGAGCAAATCTCTTTGTGCTATAATCCTTTGCCATTCTACGCCGTCAACATTCGTATCTACAATAATCTTTCCACGCACCTTTCCCATAGCATAGCACAGTTTTTTAAAAATATTATCTCCTTCCCATGTCAAAACAGACTCGCCCCTCTCAAAACAAATATCCATTGGTATTTTCATCACATAACCTATTTTAATTTCTTCAATATCAATATATTTTTTTAATTCTTTTTTGGTAATAAAGTCATTTAAATAATGGTACCATTCCGCATCATTATCAAATTTTTCCGTTTCAATCTGTTCCTGCATCTTTATCGGAGGAATTTGCATTTCATTAATATTGATATTTGGTTTGATATCAGCATCAAATGGTTTCTTCGTGCCTTCTAATACCTGTTCTCCACCTCTCCCTTTACCCGCACTTTCCCTGATTTTTTTTGCAGCATCCTTATGTTTGTCAACATTAATAGTAGAAAGGCTTATTAACATTACAAAAAACGTGACCAATAGTGTCACCATGTCGCCGTATGTTAGTAACCATGCAGGACATTCATATCCCTTTGGTGGTGCTTCATCAGCCATTATTTCTCTTCCTTTGCTTTTTCTGTCTTTTCTTCAGATACTTTACTTGCATCCTTCGGTTGTAAAAATGCCTTTAATTTATCCTCTGTAATCATAGGGGCATCGCCTTTTTGTATTGAAATAACCCCCTGCATTATGACTTCTTTCGCTAAAATTTCTTTGCCGCTTAATGTTTCCAGCCTGCCTCCAATGGGTATAAAAATAAGGTTTGATAAAACACACCCATATAATGTGGTAATAAGCGCAACCGCCATACCTCCTCCAATTTTTGAAGGATCATCGAGATTTTTTAACATTTGAACAAGTCCTAATAACGTTCCGATCATGCCAAACGCAGGCGCCACCATTCCTGCAAAATCAAGGATCCCTTTGCCCATTGCATGCCTTTGTTTGATTTTATCAATTTCCGTTCCGAGAATATCCCCTAATGCATCAGAGTCTGATCCATCTACCAGCAATCGCACTGCCTTCACCAGAAACGGATCATTTATTTTCTCAACCTCTTTTTCCAATCCCAAAAGACCTTCACGGCGGCTCACTTTGCAAAATTCGACCAGCCGCTTGATTTCTTCTTCAACCGGTCCAAATTTAACAAACACTGCTTTTTTCGCCACGGCAATAGCGCTAATTACCATCGGTATCGGATATCGTACGAGAAGTGCGGCTACCGTTCCCCCCACAACAATCATCATGGAAGGAATATCTATGTAGGCAATCACGTCCTGCACACCGCCACCCATTATAATGGACACCAACATCAACACAGCACCAATTATAATTCCTATCAGTGCACCCGGATCCATAATTCACATTCTCCCCAAAAAAAATTTTACAAACGAATTTTATTAAGCGATTTATTTTCGAATTCCAATGTTACAATCTATTTAAAATTTACGCAAGTTCTTTTTATGCAGATGTTTGTATGGGATAACATCGTATTTATCGAAAATAATATGGCAGTATTTAATCACTATTGGATATTATATATGCTAATGTAGTAATTATATACGCATACATTTTACAAAAAAAGGGGTTTTTATGGAGAAAAAGAAGGTTGTATTTACTCTATCATTGGGAAATCAGGATAATATTCCCTTACCGATAAAAAATAAATTATTAAGAAAATTTGATGAATGTGACAAAAAGCCGGTTGACATCGGCTGGAATTTCGGAATGACGAATGCGGTAGACCTGAGAACAACAAAATACATTACAAAAATAACATACCAAATAGAGGGAAAAGATGAAAAAGACAGGGAAACAGAAGCAAAGAAAATTTACGAAATGCTCGAAAAAGTATTGATCGCCCACGATCAGAATTTAAAGATTCAAAATTATAAAATACTTGATTAAACAGGTGGCGCCGTTAAATCCATACATAAACACAAAGGCGCTCATTTCACTATGAAATGAGCGCCCTGATTGAGAACTATGTTTCGCATCTAAAAAACAATGCAATGATCACTGATGTTTGGCCTCTTTCCTTTTTTCACATTTTTCGTCGTTACAGTATTTGCAGGGATCTTTTTTAAATTCCGCCGCACATCCTTCACAACAAAGAGTAACTGATTTTTCTTCGCATTTTACGGTAACTGCTTTTCCCGGTTCGTTTGTTTTGCCGCACACTGCGCACTTTGCGTTAGCGATATCAGCGGCAGTAGCCTGTTTTGATCCACAGCAACTTGATGCAAATGTCGTATTTAATGTGCTACAGGCAACTACAGTAAATACCACAGCAAAAACACTAATAAGAAATCCAATACGTTTCACTTATTTGCTCCTTTCTTAAAAATAACAGGTAATAGTTACAATCAACGATTAGTAATATAAACAACAAAATTTCTTATATAGTTTCAACTTTTTTTACTACGAATTGGTTTTATATTGTTATAAAAAAACAGTCAAACCATGAAATGGCTGAGGAATTCTTTTGTGCGACTGTATTTCGGATTATAAAAAATCATTTCGGGGCTTCCTGACTCGACAATCTTCCCTTTTTCCATAAAAACCACCTGCCGGGAAATGTTTTTGGCAAACCGCATCTCGTGCGTCGCGATGATCGTCGTCATTCCTTCCGATACCAACTCCCGTATAACACTAAGAACGTCATCTATCATTTCCGGGTCTAACGATGACGTCGGCTCATCAAAAAGCATGGCTTCCGGTTTCATTGCCAAAGCACGCGCAATTGCAACACGCTGCTGTTCTCCGCCCGATAACTGCCCGGGGTAGCTCATTGCCTTTTTTTCAAGGCGAACCTTCCGGAGCATGCTTATTGCCCTTGATTCGGCTTCATAATGACCGATTCCCATGACATGAACAGGCGCAACCATTAGATTATGCAATACGTTCATATGCGGAAAAAGGTTGAACTGTTGGAAAACCATGCCGATTTTTCCCCGTATATCTTTTATTGCAAGGTTGTTCTTTTCCTGATTATAACCGTGTTCATGCACACCGCATATCAAATGGCCATCCACAGAAATGTATCCCTTTTGAAAAGATTCAAGCCCGTTTACACACCGCAAAATAGTGCTTTTCCCGCTTCCCGAAGGGCCGATTACCGAAACGACATCCCCTTTTGCAACTTCAAGATGAAAGTCTTTAACAAGGGGTTCATGATCATATTGTTTCGTCAGACTATAAATTTTAATCATTATACCTTCAACCTTTTTTCCAGTCTTCTTGAATACAGAGAAAGCGGATAGCTCATGCCAAAATACAGCAATGCAGTAATGATTCCCAACTGAAAAAATTTCATTGAAGACGACGCAAGGATACCGTAAATCTTTGTAAGTTCTACCAAAGCGATTACCGACACAAGAGAAGAATCTTTAAATAACGATATAAAATCGTTTGTTATAGGCGGCAATGTGATTCGCAATGCCTGAGGTAAAATGACTTTTTTCAACGTAAGCCGCCTTGACATTCCCAGGGAGAAAGCCGCCTCTGTTTGTCCCTTCGGAATCGCCTGTATTCCCGCGCGATAAATTTCTGCCTCATACGCTGCATAATTCATCCCCAAACCCAGTATTGCCGCAGTAAATGCCGTCAGTGTAATGCCAATGTTCGGAAGTCCGTAATATAAAATATAAAGTTGTATCAACAGCGGCGTGCCCCGGTAAACCTCGACATATGCGGTAGAGATTTTTTTTATCCATTTATTGCCGTACAATCGCATAATTGCCAGTACGATTCCTAAAGAAACAGCCACCATCATGGATAAAACGGAAATTCCTATCGTAACGCACGCCCCTTTTAATAACGTTGGCAAAAACGTAGTTACTACCAAAGGAATACGTTCTTCAGGAGACGGAGGATGTTCGGCGTACTTTTGCAATAACCCTTCATGCAAATAAAGCTTTTCCTGAGCCACGTTCCAAATACCCCACTTCTGACATATTTTTTTAATTTCCCCTGAACGTAAAAGTTTTTCAATAATGCGGTTTAATTCCCCGGCAAACAGTGAATCTTCTTTTCGCACGGCAATGCCATAATATCCTTCCCCTACCGGCTCCCCCACTAACCTTAACTGCGGATTTGGTTTCGCATAATACGCTGCAATAGGCAGGTCTACAAAAACGGCATCTAACCGGTTGTCCAATAAATCCTTGAACGGCTCTACCTGGCCGCTGTATATCTTTATGCTCACATCACCCATTTCCTCTAACATTTGCTTTGCAACGGTATTGTACAGTGTTCCGACCCGCTTACCGTGAAGATCTTCAAATGTATTGATTTTGAAATCAGAAGCACGGACAACAATTTGTTCGCTGTATACAAAATAGGGACGGGTAAACAGCACAGAATGCTGCCTTTCCGGTGTAATTTCGATGCCATTCAATGCCATATCGAAATCTCCCCGTTGTAATGAAAGGAGGATGCTATCCCACTCATTTTGAAAATAATGCACCGCTACCCCAAGCTCTTTTGCGATGGCCTCTGCGATTTCCAGTTCAAACCCGATAAGTTTTTTCGGATGTTTTTGATCGGAAAATACATACGGAGCCCCCCCCTGCGCATCAAAACCCCATGTTAACACCCCGGTTGTTTTTATTTTCTCCAGTGTGTCCTGATTTCCAAATGCGCTGTTTTTTGTAAGAAATGAAGCTAAAAAAAGGAATATGACTATTAAATATTTCATATTAATTCTCGTAATGGCATTACTATTCATACGTGGTCATTTCTGCCTGTGTCTGCATCCAGTATAATTGCAAAATACATATCCTTCAACTAAATAAAAAACAGAGACTCCAAATTTCATCTGATACGTGGGATTTAAAATTTTACCGTCTTAATATTCCGGTGTAAAGCCGAACGTATTTCTCATTTTTTGTTCTTAACAAGTAGAATTATTAGAAAATACTATCGCCGTATTTTTTTATAGCAAATATAAATAATTCTCTATATATTATCATAGCAAGAAGATACAACATTTATATTCCTGGCAATATCCTTCACACACGGCAAACGGCACTTGTATTGCCAACTTGTAAATTATATTCTTTCATAAAAACTTTTATACGTACACTATCTCAAAAGAATAATGTCTACGCCTAAGTATAAAACCACAGGATTGTCTATTAAGAGCAAGCTTCTTATTTATTCACTCTGTATATCGTTACTGCCGATCGTAACCATTACATTTGTTTATTTTTTAAATGAAAAAAGGGCTATTAAAGAACAAACTCTGGAATGGTTAACCGCCGTTGCAGAATCAAAAAAACTGCATATCGTATCATCCATCGAAGCAAAAAAAATAAGAACAATAGACTTTTCCTCTGACGGGTTAATTAAAAACAGCCTGGAAAGAATGAGCCACAACAATGCTTATTCGCATAACGTAGTCACTAATTTAAACAAACATTTATCGTCACAAAAAAAAATTCTCGATCCTCATATTGCCGCTATCGCTTTATTAGACAATAAAGGCACCATAATCTCAGCAACAAATAAAGCGCTGCTTTGGAAAAACATATCAGAGTTTTCAATATTTGCGAATACGACACTATCGGCATCTGCCAGGGTTTTCGGTCCATGCAAAATCCCGTTTCTCGACATTAATGGGATCATTATATCTGCTCCGGTTGTCTCAAAGAGCAAACTTAATGAAATAGGAAGTTTGATTGTTTTCTTTCATATGAGTTTTCTGGATGAAATCATGCTCGACCGCAAAGGGCTTGGAAAGACAGGAGAGGTGTATCTCCTGAACAGGGAAGGAACGATGATCACTCATTCAAGATATATAAATGATGCCCCGTTTAATTTAAAAATGGACACTGCTCCCGTGCGCAATTTCCTTGGAAACAACAGAGAAATATCCGGCATTTATCCGGATTATCGGGGCATTGCGGTTGTTGGAATTTCTCAATATTTACATGAATACAGTTTACTTCTCCTCGCGGAAATTGATAAGGCCGAAGCTTTTATCCCTATAAAAACATTCGGAATTATTGCGATGATCGTAAGCTTTTTATGCGCATCGATCGTTATCTGCGCGGTTATTGTTTTTTCCTTCTCTACTTCAGAACTTATTATGCATTTAAAATATGCTATGGAAAGGTTTATGGCGGGGGATTTCAAATGCAGAATTAACATATCACGGAAAGACGAGATCGGGGTCTTATCGGATAGTTTTAATACCATGGCAGATAAGCTTGCTTTGGAAACACACAAATTAACCTGCGCTGTTGAACAAAATCCATGTGCCATTATTATTACTGACGTAAACGGCGCAATTGTATATGTAAACCCGAAATTCACCGAAGTCACAGGATACTCACAAAAAGAAGTCGTGGGACAAAATCCACGTATTTTGAAAACAGAAACAGCGCCGAAAGAATTGTATAAGGAATTATGGGAAAAAATCACCTCCGGCAAGGAATGGCGTGGAGAATTTTGCAACAAAAGAAAAGACGGCACATATTATTGGATTTCTGCCACAATATCTCCGGTAAAAAATTCTGAAGGAATAATCTCAAATTTTGTAGGCATACAGGAAGATATCACAAAGGCAAAACAGGCGGAAAGCGAATTGAGAGAGGCAGTGCTGGAACGGGACAAAAATATATCAGAGCTGAATCACCTGATAGTATTTTCAACTATGATGCGGGATGAAACAAAAGAAGATATGCTTATTAAAAACATGGGCTATACGTTAAAAGAACACTTTGACGCCAATTCTTTACATATACTATTGTTGAATGAAAACAAAAACATTTTAGAAGAACCTGTCACCATTTCTTCAATGAAGAAAGATAATCTATTGATTAAAGAAGATGCCATTTTGAATCCGGCATTATGCCGGGCTATAAGAACAGGACAAAAATTGGTGGCACACAATACCAACAGCTATATTTCCTGCGAATGCATAAAAGAATTAAATGAAAATTTCGGATATGTATGTGTTCCGTTAATAGCAGGTACAAGGACTTTAGGCGTAATCTTGCTGACCAGGGAACGGAATTTGTTCTGGAATGAGAAACAGATCGAGTTGATTTCCACGTATGCAAACATAACCGCATCATCTTTATATAAAATACGATTGATGAATTCGGCAGAAAAGGCGGCAATAACAGATGGATTGACCGGCGTTTATAACAGGAGATTCTTCGAAGAAATGACAAAAAAACAACTAACTATAGCAAAAAGAAGAAACTTGCATTTGAGCTTGTTTCTTATAGACCTCGATTATTTCAAAAAAGTAAATGATACGTACGGACATACAGCAGGAGATTTGCTGCTTAAGGAATTAGGCGGCATATTATCAAAATCAATCAGAGAGTCTGATTTTGTCGCGCGTTACGGCGGAGAAGAATTTGCCGTTGTATTGCCGGAAATTGATACCGACGAGGCAATAAAAAAAGCAGAATATATCAGAACCTCTGTTGAGACAAGGAATTTTGATGCATTGGTTTCCGGGAAAACAGTAAAAGTTACATTAAGCATTGGGGTGGCAACATTCCCTTTGCACGGAAGCAATTACGAAGAATTGGTGTGTGCAGCAGACAGGGCCTTGTACCAGGCTAAAGAAAAAGGCAGAAATCGGGTTATACCGGCATAAATATATGTTTAGGAATTTCAATGCTTCGACTCCGCTCAGCATGACATTGGCGAAGGGCTCAGGGTGACAGACTTGTAGGGTGGATTAAGCGGAGCGAATCCACCATTCATGCGATAATCGTTGGTGGATACGGCGCAAAAATCAGCGCCTTTATCCACCCTACCCACACTCAAATATTCTTTCCTATAGAAAACGCCTTGCCAAGACACGTTCCGATTCCATAATATGCCCGTGTTTCAGGCGCATATATTATGGGCTTAATCTTCTCGATATCAGGGACGCCTCGATGTTGAAAGCCGATTCCTCCACCTTAACATCAATGATTTCCCCAACAAATTGTGTGTGCAATCCTATTTCATATGTATGGATCAGTTTACATTCCAGTATTACCGGAAATTCATTTATATACGGCGCATCAACAAACTCTCCCTTCACCGGGGTAAGTCCGGCTCCGGAAAATTTATTCACATCCTTCCCGGAAACAACGCCGAAATAATCGGCTTGTTTTGCATATTTTTCCGAAGGAATATTAATCGTATACGCTTTCCTTTCAATAATACAATTGTACGAGTAAGTCGCCTTTCTCAGAGATACAGTAACGCACGGCGGATTTGAACAGCATATGCCGCCCCATGCCACATTCATTGCGTTTGGATTGCCTTCTCTGTCATACGAACAAACAATAAATACAGGCGTTGGATATGCTATCGTTTTTGCGCCTAAAGATTTTTTCATGAGTGCACCATTTTATAATATTGAATTGATGGGTTCATGTTCACCCCCCCTGAGAAACCGGAGTTCCCCAAACAAGTGTGCTCCCAAACCGGAGTTTGGAAACAAGCCATTACGTGAAAAGATGAATAACCCTGACAGGGTTCGAACCCTGTCAGGGTTTACGTTATATTCGTATTCATTCGTGGCAAATTGCAGAATTTAGGTTGTAGTTATTCATATGTTGTATACCGAACAATATCATCTTCGCCGACATAACTTCCAATCTGCACCTCTATAATCTTCGCAATTTTATCTGTCGGATTAAAAATTCTGTGTTTGGCATTTTGTGGGACAAAAACACTTTCATTTTTCTTTATCTGTTTCTTTGTCCCGTCTATATATATATCAACCTTCCCCTCAACGACATTCCAATGCTCACTTCTGTATTTATGTTTCTGCAGCGAAAGAGTTTTTTTGGGATATACTCCGATCTCCTTCACTTTGTAATTCTCTTGTTCATACAAAACCATATAATAGCCCCATGGCCTGTATACAGTGCTTCCGTTCTGTGTGTGTTTAAATCCTTTTTTGTTTATTACCGATACCAGTTCCTTTACATTATCCGAATAGCCTCTTTTAACAATTAATAATGAATCTGCAGAATCAATTGCCATCGTGTCATTCATGCCTAAAAGACACACAAGCCTGTTGTCAGAGTAAGCAAAGCAATTATTTGAATCAAGAAATTCAGCATCGCCGATATTAAAATTTCCCTTCCCGTTCGTATAAAATTGCAAATAACTGTCCCAGCTTCCCAAATCCGACCATTTCAGGTTAAATTTAATTAAAGCGGCATTTTTTGTTTTTTGCATTATCCCGTAATCAATAGAGTCCGCCGGTATATTTTCAAAATTTTTGCATAATTCATTGTAAGGACTCTGGTAATATTTATTCATAACAGGGTTACATTTTGCAAGTTCTTCCGAAAATGTTTTTTTATTAAAGCAAAATATTCCGGAATTCCACAAACCATCCTTTTTTATGAGCAGTTCCGCCTTTTTTATCGAAGGTTTTTCAACAAATTTATCTACAAGATAACCCACGCCAAATTTGTTTTTCAGAAGGATATATCCATACCCTTCTTTGGGAAATACCGGTTTTACTCCGAATACGACAATTTTATCCCGATTGGCAAGTGTTTCTGCCTGCCGTATGCATTTTTCAAAGTTACTTACCGGCTCAATTATATGATCGGATGGCAACACACAAATGAGTTCGTTGTCCCTTAAGTTATTTATACTTTCAATATGTTTTATCGAAAGCATTATGGCAGGGAGTGTATTTTTGGGAACAGGCTCAAGAATAATATTTCTCTTCAATGAATTCTTGATTACATTTTTTACGCCAGGCAATAATTGTATCTGATTCAAAACGGTAAATTTATATTTCTCCTGCAATACGATAAAAATGTCTTTTGCGGAAAAACAGGGCAAAAGTCTTTGGATCGTTAACTGAAATAATGATAATCCATCTTTAAACTCAACAAATTGCTTCGGATGCTCTTCTCTGGATAAAGGCCATAATCGGGTTCCTTTCCCTCCGGCAAGAATAATTGCCTTACCGTCTATTTTGTTGTTGTCAATGGTACGAATTGTTTTTTTATTCATCGATGTATGTGCTCGTTAAAAATCCGATTAAAAAAGGAAGTGATTTTCAGGCATTATAATCGCACATCTCGTATCTTTCAAGGTGTAAGTAAGAGTGTGGAAGGGGCAGATCAATCAAATATGAGCGAATAAAGTCAATAGGTATGTATGAACCGCCTTATCCGTTCAAGCGGCTTTATGATGAATAGTAACTATTCAGCGAAATAATCATCGACTGAATCCCCCTTAAAAAAGGGGGACTCAGGGGGTTGTAATAAAACATTAAAATTTAAGACAACCCCCTAACCCCCTTTAATAAGGGGGAATATGGTAAATTTCGCCGAATAGATACTGATGAATAAAGGAATTGGGTGTACGCACACTATCAGAGGGAAACTTTATTTAATCTGTCAAATTCACCATTAAATAAAACTGAAGTACTGTTTCTCTCGTTTTTTGCCTGACTCAGTGATTTCGTTGCAGCCTCAATCAGGGAACATGGTTCTGTTGCGTGATCAGGGAATATCGATATTCCAATGCGTGTTTTTACCGTTATATTTTTTTTTAACGGGATATTGTTAACTACATTTCTATTAATTGATTTTTCAATTATTTCTGCCTGTTCAAAAACTTTTGTTTTATCAGTATGCGGGAGAATAATGCCAAACGCATTGGCATTATATCTTGCCAAAATATCAGTCGGCCTGATATTTCTTTGTATCAGCATTGCTGTTTGTTGTATAACTTTGCTCCCCACATTAAATCCGTATAAATCATTAATGCCTTTCAGATCGAATAATTCTGCAATAATAATCCCCAATTGGCCATTGTCATTTTTTTCCAGGTCGATGAGTTTTTCTAATATCTCAAACATAAAACTTTTATTGTATACACCGGTTAATTCATCTATTGTTATATCATTTGTGAGCATATGTATAATACTACCAATATTGGCCCTCTGCTATTTGTTTCAATAAATAAACGCTGATATGTTTCCTGTGGGTTTTTATTCAAAAATTCAGGCGGATTTCATCGCTTTCTTTAAAAATATCGCAATTTCGATAGTTTTTCGCGCAATAATGAATTGCTGACTGCACACTCATACTGTCCATTTTAATACAATAACAGTCGGCGCTTGGCGGATCTTTTATTAAAGGACACAAATGTTTTCTCTCTGCATAATCGCTTGTTTTGAGTTTCATTTCCGTTTTCTCCTGAAAAAGTATTAGTTAGTAAAAGCATTATGTATTTTACTAATATCGTTCTTCAAACGTTCTCTATTTTCTATTTTTTCCGTTAATTCCCTATTTATTTCCACGAGTTTCGTTGTATATTCAACCACCCGCTGTTCCAGAGATTCATTGAGAACCTTTAGTTTGTCCTCGGACTGCTTACGGGAAGTAATGTCCCTTGCAATCCCAATAACACCAATAATATTTCCTGTCTCATCTTTTAACGGATTGTTTCTTACTTCGCACAAAATATTTCTTCCTGATCCGGATAAAGAACACTCGTGCCTACAACTTTTCCCATACAAGGCGTCTCTGTGTGCATACACCAATTTATTTTTATCCTTATCGTGAAATAAATTGGTAAAAGGCTTCGCATAAAAAACTTCAGGTTTGCTGCCTGTATATTTTTCAACAATGTTATTAACAAACAGAATATTCCCAATCGTATCCGACACATAGGTAAGGTCAGTTACTTCGGAAAAAGATAACCTCATCATTTCACTTTCAATAAACCGATAAATATTTTTTGACATTGCTTCTCCCATGCTCCTTTTTGATATGATCTGCATAAAATTTACAATTCCTGAACTCTTTTCCACAATATTTAAGAAAATCTGGAATTTTCAGACTATTTATTTCTACACTGTAACAATAGTTGCTTGGCGGTGTTTTTATGAGCGGACACAATTCTCCCTCTCCCTCTCCCTCTCCCTCTCTCAATATTTTTCCTCCTTTGGTGATTTTCTTTTCGTTCCAAAGTTCCGGCTTGGGAACGAACCGTGTAACATTTACGCGGAATAGTTATCGTATTGTACTTTTCCCTGTATCATGCCAAACGAAAAAAGGGAAATCTGAAATACATTTGATTTCTTTTCCTTCCTATAGGATCAAAAAGTATGCCATGCATAACAATTTACGCATCAAGAATATGTCTACACATCGTAGAAAAATAGCAGAGAAATTTTATACTAAATCATAAGTACTTGTATTATAATAATATATATTGATTACTTATTTTTGCAGCAGCAAATTTATTTCTTTTAAATATTTATTCTTACTGAAAAAAATGTGAAAATTTGTTAAAAAAATATCCTGAAAAAGTGTGTCATGACACACTGTGTGTCACATGTGTCACTGTGACACGTTTTTGCACCTGGAGGTTTATTGTGATAAATTTTTTGTGGTTTTTGAGAAGAAAAATACTGTTTATCTGATGTGAATTATGATGTGAATTTCTGTAACACTTTAGTTTTTTGAAAAATTGCCCATATCTTAACCCCATGCTTCAGCATGGGGTTAATGGAAAAACAATGATGGGCTTCAGCCCTGAGGTAAACTTAGCCCAATATCTTTCACTGTATTTATTGTTGATATAGTGCGGAGTTAATGGATGCGAAATTTGCTCCATGCGCCAATATTAGAGGTGCATTATAAAACAAGGAAAATCGAAGTCTTTTTCAAAAAGCTAAAGTGTTACAAAGTTTTATTCGGCAGGCAATGCCATGCACTACTCAAGTAATTTCATCGTCTGTGTCAACTGAATAATCATCTGTTTGTTCTTTTATATCTATGTTGTGCTCCTTTATTTTACGATAAATGGTACGACGGCTCATACCAAGTATTTCTGCGGCAGCAGACTTATTCCCATTCGCCTTTTCAAGCGCCAAAATAATTGACTGACGTTCTGTTTCAAGCCAATTACTTTTTAAAATCGGGCTGATTCCACTGGATTTTATTTTAAGATTATCAGGCAGGTGATCGATGGTAATGACATTTTGTCTGCACACGACAAACGCATGTTCAATGGCGTGTTCCAATTCTCTGATATTGCCGGGCCATTGGTAATTCATGAATAATTCATTTACTTCCTCTGAAACATATTCAATTTCCTTATGCATTTTTTTATTAAATTCATCGATGAAATATTGTGTGAGCAAGGGAATGTCCTCTTTTCTGTTCCGTAAAGGAGGCAGGTGAATTTCGACAACGTTAAGGCGATAGTAAAGATCTTCCCGGAATTCTTTAGTTTTAATCTTATCTTTCAGATTGTGATGGGTCGCCGCAATAACTCTGACGTCAACCTTTACCGGAGATGCATCCCCAACCCTTTCAAATTCCCTTTCCTGTAATACTCTCAAAAGTTTTAATTGTAAATTCTGGGACAAATCGCCTATTTCATCCAGGAATATAGTGCCGCCGTTTGCCTTTTGAAACCGTCCTGTCTTATCCTGAACAGCGCCCGTAAATGCGCCTTTGACGTGGCCAAAAAGTTCGCTTTCCAGCAAACTTTCAGATAAAGCGGAACAATTTACCTTCACTAACGGTTTGTCTTTGCGAACTCCTTCGTAATGGATCGCTTCAGCGACCAATTCTTTGCCGGTGCCGCTTTCTCCGGTAATCAGCACTGTGGTTTGCACATCTGCCAGATTTTTAATGGTTGCCAAAACCGATTGCATTTTTTCCGATCTGCTGATAATACGATGAAATTTATTTGTTTCGCTGCGGCTCTTTTTTTCTGCTTCCGCTACGGATTTGTCTTTCACCACCATCACTATCCCGATAATAGCGCCTTTTTCATTAAGAAGCGGATACGTTGTAATATTAACTATTTGATCCATATTGCTGCTTTTTTGACATTCCACATGAACCATTTCTCTTGTTTGTTTCTTTCTCAATGTTTTGCCGATTGATGGAAGACATTTTCCGTCACAATGTTCCGTATAGATGTTAAATTTGTTCCCTATTGCAGTTTCAGGCAGCCCGCATATTCTTCTTGCCGAATCGTTTACTTCCAATATGGTCAGGTCTTTGTTCATGGTAATAATCGCATCATTTACACTTCTGAATACTGCCTTCATATGGGAATAATTGCTTTTTTCCCTCTCAAGCGTTAATTTTTTCTCTAATGCCTTCTTTGTGACGCTTAACAGTTGGTCCTGCATTACAGGCTTGGGTATATAATCAAAGGCGCCCAGCCTCAGCGCTGATGTGGCGCTTTCAATTTCCGGAACACCGGTAATAATAATAACCGGGCAGTCAATTTTTTTATTTTTAATCGCATCAAGAATCTCTATCCCCGTTTTCCCCTTTAAGATGATATCGGTAAACACAACATCGTAGTCTGTCTTTTTCAAAGCTAACAACGCATCCCTATAATTCCCAGCAGTGTCCACATCATATCCTTCTTCGGAAAGGAATTCCCTGAATGTATATCGTATGCTTTCTTCGTCATCAACAACCAATATTTTTGCTCCCATTTTAACCCTCTTATTGAAATTTTGAATTTTAGATTATGAATTTTAAGCTAATTCAAAATTTATACATTGTGACTACGGCATTTTTTTGGATGAAACATTTTTCGGCTCGTTCCCAAACTCCGGTTTGGGAATGTACTTGTTCGAGAAACTCCGGTTTCCCGCCGGTATATTGACAGATAGATAATCGTTGGTGGATACGGCGCAAAAACCAGCGCCTTTATCCACCCTACCCACACCGATTCCATAAGCGGTTACAAAAAATCGGGAATGCTCCCCCCTACAACTGCCGGCAACACAATTATCAGTTTTGTGAATTCTCCTTCCACGCTCTCGATAGTAAGTTTTCCGCCGTGTTCGCTTATAATCCTATGGCAAATACTAAGCCCCAATCCTGTGCCGATACCTTTTGGTTTCAAAGTAAAAAAAGGATCCATGACTTTATCTAACATATTCGCCGGAATACCGATTCCATGATCTGCAAAGGTAATTCTTACACAGGGAATGTCTTTCTGTGTTATTTTTTCCCCGGATATTTCAATAACTTTATTCTCATGTCCCTCCTTATATTTTTCATTTAAAGCATACCGCGCATTGCTGAGTAAATTTAAAAATACCTGCTGAATCTGTTGTGCGTTTACGGTAATTTCCGGAAGCGTTTTCGGGAGATTCAGTTTCATTTCTATTCCCTCTTTATATATTTGTGCTTCCGTAAGTATGAAGGTATCGGTCAATATTTCCTCCACATGAACAGATTTCTTTACATTATGATATTCACCCGGCATGGCAAATGAAAGAAGGCTTTTCACAATGTTGGCGATTCTGATACTTTCTTTTTTTATACGGTTTGCGATGTCTTTTTCTTTGCTTTGTTCACCGCTCTTATTTGCCAATATCTGCGCGTAATTAATAATTCCATTTATGGGATTATTGATCTCATGGGCGACCCCTGCGGCCAGTTCTCCCAATGACGCCATGTGCCGTGAGCGTGTTGCCTCCATTTGAAGTTGTATTTTTTCCGTAATGTCCCAGAATATTCCTAAAATACCCGTTATTTTGCCTGTTTCATCTTTCACCGGGGTCTTTGCGGTTTGAATAACATATTCTCTGCCTTCCACTACATATTTTTCTTCAAATTCTTCAGGCATACCTGATTTCATAATTCTTTGATCATCCCTTCTGTATTTCTCCGCAAGGGACTTCGGAAAGAAGTCATAATCGGTTTTCCCTTTAATTTCCTCCGGCATAATTCCTATGTCCCTGGCGTAGTTTTCGTTGCACGACACATAAACAGACTCTCTGTCCTTATGAAAGATTTTTTGCGGAAGATTTTCCAGCAATACCCTGTATTTATTTTCACTGGTGCGCAAGGCATCAACATTTCTTTCACGGTCAATACCCAATGAAATGATGTCCGCAACAGACGCCAATGCGCGCACCACAAAATTATTCAGTTCATTTTTGGTAAACAGAGCAACTACCCCGAATACTCTGCCTCCTGTCGCAAGAGGAAATCCCGCAAATGAAACAGGTTCTTCTTTTTCTTCCAGTTCATTACTTCGAATTCGTATAGCATCAATAAAATTATTGGTAATGTACGGCAGTGTATTTTTTGCTATGAGCCCGATATTTGTCCTGCCAAGCGGTATTCGGCCGTATTTATCTTCAATATCAACGATATTACCTTCAAAAGCCTTCAGTTCCAACACGTCATCCGTTTCATTAAGCATCCACAGTCCGGCACAATCGACATGTAAATTTGCAACGATTGTTTCGGTACATTTTTTTAATTTGTCCTTCAATTGAATACCCTGATTGAATACCATACTAATGTCCTTTACTATAGAAGTCAGCCTCATTCTTTCTACGAGGGTATTCATCAGTTTTTGATCGGTAATGTCAACCCCAAAGGAAATTGATCCAACGGCAATTTCATGTTCGGTTATTTCGGAATTTTGCCAGGAGATGTATCGCTCAAGTCCCGTTTTTGTGACAATAGGGTTTTCGATGATTTTTAACAAATCTCCCTTTCCGCGACTCCACCTGCGAAATATGTCCCAAAAATAATGATACCGCCCCTTCGGCACAAGAATGTCAAAGAAATTTTGCCCGATAAGTTCTTTTTTCGTGTAGCCCGTCAATTCCTCCGTTGTTTTGTTAACAATATGAATAATTCCCTCTTTGTTTAAACCAATTACCATCACATTTGCCGTTTCTATCAAACTTTCCGCAAAATTCTTCGCATCTTCCAATTGCACGTTTGTATTTAAAAGGTCAATAGTGCGTTCTTTTACCCTGTTTTCCAGCTCATCATGTGCCTTTTGCAACATTTCTTCTTTTCTCTTATGTTCAAACGCATTGGTAAATATCTCGGATATCACTTTGAGAAGGGAAATGTCGTGATGTGACCATTCTTTCTCCTCATTGGCAACATCACATCCCAAAAAGCCCATAAAAGAGTTTCCATACATCAAAGAAACAATTATTATGGATTCTGAATTGTTAAAACCAATAACTTCCAGCTCTGACTTCAGATCAACAGGCAATTCCTTTATTGTCTTTGTTGTGATCACTTCATTTTTTTGTAATGTCTTTGTAATAAAAGAAAGAGAGTCGGTTGAAATACTGTGTGATTTGGTCTCCCTCGAAGCAACTCCGCCCCGGCGCCATTCATTTGTATTGGCAACAAACGCATTATTATTTTCTTTATATAAAAACAGAAAAACCCTGTCCACCCCTAAGAATGCTCCAATAGTGAGTAAAGCGCTGTTTATTGCGGTATTAATATCACCCGAAACATAGCTAATAAAATTAGTTGAAACAGTTGCTATAATCTCTTCAACATTCAGTTGATGCTGTAATAAATGCGATGTGTGTTTATGTTCCGTTACTTCCTGTTTCAAGTCGCTATACGACTGTTCGAGAGACAACGTCATTTGATTAAAATTCTTCGTCAGCGTGCCAATTTCGTCATGAGAATATACCTTGAGCCTTTTGCCGAGATTCCCCTCCGCAATTTCCAATGAAACATCAGCAATATTTTTGATCGGTTTTACAAAATATTTATTTAAAAAGAATACGATACAAAAACCTCCGAACAAAATACACACACCGACCGGAATAATAACAGAAAGGAATGAATGATTTAGTCGTTCATTTAATACATGAGTGGATAATCCTATTTGGACAAATCCAATGATGCTTTTACCATGTTCTTCTCCGAATACATGGGCGGCAAATTCTTCTTCCGTCAGCATTCGTTTTTCTTTAACAGGCAATGAAACATCATAAAAAGTTTTTCCATCAGATGTTTTGAAAAACTTTATTTTTATTTCAGCAGTATCGCCTTCCTGAGTTATTCTTCCCGGAATATCATGCAATTGCAGATCATACAGAGGAGATTTTTCTTCCTTTATAATGCTGCTTGTGTTCATGACCTTCCAATAAGCAACTTCTTTGTCGATATCGTATGAATAGGCGCTTTTAATCGGCGCTTCAAGGAATGCCGGTTGATTTGCGGTTATTGCAAGTTTTATGTCATTATCCTGCGATAATAATGAAACAAGCGAAGAACCGAATTTGATTAATTGTTCGGAATGTTCCCGCTTGTCATGCAAATAAAATATCGTACAGCATACAACACTAACGGTTACAATAAGAAAACTCATAAAAAGAGTAAGTTTTGTTCTGATACTCATCGTTTTTTAATTATCCAGATACCATTTTACATCTTTACGTGATTGTAACTGCCGGATGCCGACGCCATATTTTTCCGCCAGTTTCTTATTAACGGTAATTTTAACATTATCAGGGTAAACAATTCCCGCAGAACTGCCTGTTGGGTCTTTTATGATAGTATCAGCCATTTCAGCGGCCTGAAGGCCGGCGCTGAAATAATCGGCAGAAACAGAAAAAAGCGCTCCGTATTTTACAAGTGCATCCGACGTGCAAAATACCGGAATATTATTTTCCCTTGCCAGGTTAAAAATGGTGTTAAGAGATTCATGGGTAATTATTGTGCTATCCGGCAGCAGCCATAATGCATTCATTTGTTTTTTCTTAAGATTTTCAAATGCATGTGGCACTTCATCCGGAGAAAGTACTTTTTCTGCAATAAGAGCGCGGTTGCTATTTCTTAAATAATCCTGTGCATATGAAACAATATGGCCGGTCTTGTTTGGGTCGTACATTACGCCTATTTTCAGATCATCACTCAGTATTTCCCTTAATGTGCGAAATTGCTTTTCTATCGAGGCTTCCGCCGCTATGCCTGAGATGTTTGGCGCTACCAAATTAAATCTCTCGTAGTTGATGACCATTGAAAAAATAATGGGAGTTTCCGGGAAATGTTCTTTTGCAAGTGAGGCGGCAAGGATACCGGTAGTAAAAATTAAATCCGGCAGTGCCTCTTTTTTTGCACTATTGCTCACTATTTCTTTTCCTTCATCGGGGTACCCTTTTAAGTTATAGATTTTATCAATGGTGATGCCGTTTCTTTTGCATCCCTCTTTAAATCCCTTAACTACTTGATTATATGCTTCAATATCCTGACCTTGAATGACAATAACTGATTTATCACCTGCATTTGTTTCCGGTGTGTAAGTCAAAAACTGAGTTACAAAAATACATAGAATCCCATAACATATGACAGATAGTATAAATTTAAAATAAGTATTTTTGTTATGCATCTTTAAAATTTTGCAAATTTCAGTTTGTTATACTCCGGAAGTTCACAATGTATGATTTATAACCAATGTTGCACAAGTTCAACACGAACAAACATAGAGACGCATGCTATGCGTCTCTACAATCCGTGCCACCACGCTATCAATGAAAAATTCACATTTTATAAGCATTTTGAATATAATAAGCCTCCGACGACCCTTGTCTGTAGAGACGCAATGCATTGCGTCTCTATACTTTGAAATTCATTGACATTTAATCAGGTTGAGTTTTAAAAGACAAAAACCCAACGGCTTTTCTTTTTACCCACCCCTAACCCCTCCCAAGAGGGAAATATTAGGAGTTCCCTCTTGGGAAGAGTATATTAAAAGTCCCCTCCTGGGAGGGGTTAGGGGTGGGTAAAAGGCATAATGAGAAACTTTGAAATTCCTATACGTTTAATTAGGCATTCGGCAACTTTTAACAGAGTAGGGTGGGCATTGCCCACCAAAAAAGGCATTAAAACGTGTAACTCACTCCGATAAAATACGTCCTTCCCGGTCTTGGTAAATCATCTTCCACTGTTATTGGGCCCGGGTCATCGTAGTCTTTATCCAGCAGGTTATAGACAGTTCCCTGTATTTCCATAGTCTTAAAGAATTCTTTGGATATGAGCGAAAGATTTACTAATGAAAATGAAGGCATATCGTCCCTGCTGTCGCCGTCCTCCCGGTAACGTTTTCCACTCACAAACGTGCTGGCATTCACATTTAAGTATTTCCACGGCTGCGCATTAAAACCGATATTCCCCTTGTGTTTTGCAGAAAAGGGAAGATTCTTTCCATTATCATCCTGTGCATCCTGAAACGTATAATTCATAAACACATAGTTTCCTCTGAAAATATCAACTCTTGTCTCAAATTCAACTCCATGAACATGGGCATTGCCGTAATTATCATACGTTTGAATTCTGTCTGTTCCTTCCATTACGCTTCTTAAGGAAATAAGATCTTCAATATCATTGTAAAAGTAATTAACAGCGCTTGAAACATACTTGTTAAATGTGTGTTGGATTCCTATTTCATACGTTTTAATTTCTTCGGGATCCAGATTCTCATTTCCATGAATGACAGGATGCTCAGGATTTGCGTACATTGCGGCAAAATCCGGCGGGCGAAATGCCTCGCCGTAAAGGATTTTTAATGAAGTACTCTTCAAAAATTGCCACGTAATGCCTGTTCTCGGATTAACTGTGCTGCCAAAATCATCATAATGATCATATCGCACCCCCAAGGTAATGTTTATAGTGTCGGTGATATCCCATGAGTCCTGAATATATGCAGACCAGATATTTCTCTTTGCCTCATCTATTTGAGGATAGGAGTCGGAATAATTCTGCATAAAACCAACATATTCAAGGGTAACCGGATGTACATTGCTTATATGATGAATATTGTCCTGACCCAGCCACCGGTATTCCATGCCAAGGGTAAACATATTTCCGTCAAACAATTCATACGTAACAGGAATTTCCGCTCCTGCTATTCTTTCTATTACCTTACTATCGATCTCGTAGCCATCTGTATACGTTTCTAATGTGTTGTATATGCCATCCTCATCCGGGTCTGTATAGACAGAAGTGCCTTCCGGGAGTGAATCAAAATGAGCATTCCGGTCAAATTGATCGTAATATGCCTTCGGCTTAAAGACACCCTTTTCCCCGAATTTTTTCTCATATCCGATTTCACAGAAAACATAATTATTTTCTATATTCGTATCATCATTCAGGGCATATTGCTGACCAATGAACGGCCCACGATTTTTGTTACTGTAAAACCCTCTTAAATATACGTCATCATATTTGAGCAACAAATCCATATCATATTCACGCCACCAGTCATCCACGCTTCCGGGAGCAAGAGAAGAGGGTGAATATCCCAGGGAAGAAAGTTCGTTATCGACAACTGTCTGACTGTCGCTTGTTACCGTGCCGTCATATCCATTCGAATCGGTATAATTCACCATGCCTGATATCTCAAACTTATCCAGTTTCTGTCCGAATACAACATTTCCTGACACAGTATCATAACTCCCGTAACCGCTGTTTAGTATAGCGCCATTAATATCTTCTGCGCTCCTGGTAACGATATTTATAACGGAAAGAAACGCGTTTTCTCCGTAAAGAGCAGAGCCGGGTCCTCTGATAATTTCTATCTTTTTAATGTTATCTACCGGATAACCGTCAAAATTCACAAACGCATCTCCACGCAAAGGGTTGTTTACAAGATGACCATCAATCATCACACGCACCCTGTTCGCAGCGGAAAGCCCGCGCACCGTTGGAAACGTATCGCCTAACGAGCCGTTTTTCAAAATCTCAAAACCGGGGATAATTCTTAAAATGTCGGCAAAGGTACGAAACCCCATGTTCTTTATCTCTTCGCCGGTAATCACACTTACAACACCGGGAGCTTTATTAATTGCCGTTTCCTGACGTGATGCAATGGATACGGTATCTTCATTAAACCAAATATTTTCCACTTCCAATGCTTTATCAATGTCAATAGTGTTCTCATTGTCCTGCGATGCATCTTTCCTTGTTTCCGGACTCACATTTCCTGTCTGGGCCGATAAAAGTGAAAAAGCTGCAAAACATTGCATAAAGCAAACTACAAAGAAAAATAACAAGCGAAATAGAATCCACTTCCAATACATAATAATCCCCACTTCCCCAAATTTTTTATACACTATTCTTCATGACAAAATATCGGAAAACGAAACAGGCCTTCCAATAAAGTAGCCCTGTGCATAATCAACCCCGATTTCATGTAATTTCTGCAATATTTCCTCAGATTCGACAAATTCGGCAATGGTCTTTTTCCCCAATCCTCTGGCAACTTCCACCATTGCCCTGACCAGATGCTGATCGCTCGTATTGTGCGCTATGTTTCGGACAAAACTGCCGTCTATTTTTATATAATCGATGGGCAGGTGTTTAAGATAATGAAAAGAGGAAAATCCTATGCCAAAATCATCCAGGGCAAAGCAGCAGCCCATTTCTTTCAGTGACGAAATAAACCGCTCCGCTTCCAGCATATTTTCCACTGCGGAAGTTTCCGTAATCTCAAAAACGATTGATTTCGGGTCAACGTTGTTTGCTTCCAGTTCTTGTTTTACAATGGATACCAACTCATAATCATTCAGCGCCTTGCCCGACAGATTTATTTCAAAACGAATAGTCTCATTAATACGTTTGTATTGAGATGCATACCTGATTGTGTTGCGAACGACCCAACGATCAATTTCATGAATAAGACCTATCCGTTCCGCAACTTTTATAAAATTTGAGGGAAGAATGAGTTCGTTATTTTTATCAATCATGCGCAATAATACCTCATAGCCAACCAGATTTCGTTTTTTTATATTCCGAATCGGCTGATAATACAATACAAACATATTATTTTTCAAAGCATCCCGTATTTGTTTTTCCCATTCCAGCCATACTTCAATTTGTTTTTTGTGATCGATGGAAAAAACACAACTGCGGTTTCTTCCTTCCTCTTTTGCCTTGTACATTGCCAGATCAGCACATTTCTGAAGTTCTTTCGCATCGTTGCCGTGTTGAGGATAGAGTGCAATGCCTATGCTTGCGGTTATAGTTGCGGAGCCTTTTTCACGAAACGAATTATGCAGTTTTATATGATCCAGAATCTGGTTTGCAATGGCAACGGCCTGTTGTTCACTCGTGTTGTGCAATATAACGGCAAATTCATCCCCTCCAAGCCTTGAAATCAGATCTGCTTTTCTTAAATTATTTCTCAGTGAATGGGCAATAGAAATGAGCAGTTCATCGCCATACTGATGGCCAAGAGAGTCATTAATGTACTTAAAATTATCCAGATCAATGAATAATAAAGCGCCTATGATGTTGTATCTTTTTGATTGAAGGATAATGAATTCAAGATCTTTCTGAAAACGCCTGCGGTTATAAAGACTGGTGAGCGGATCATGATCAGCAAGATAAAGAAGTTGTTTTTCATAATTTTTTCTTTCCGTGATATCTTCCTTTACTCCGAGAAAATGGGTAATAGTATCGTGCGAATCTCTGATGGGAGTAATGTACGCATGTTCATAATATAATTCCCCATCCTTCTTTTTGTTTATAAATTCTCCCCTCCATTCTCTCCCCGACATAATGGTTTTCCACATGTATTTATATTCTTTCTCCGGTAAATCTCCTGATTTTAAAAAGCGTGGATTTTTCCCGACCGCATCTTCAAATGTATAGCCCGTTATCTGTTCAAATTTTTTGTTAACATATTCAATATTGCCGCGAATATCGGTAATCATTACAATGCACGGGCTTTGTTCCACAGCCATGGATAATTTACGCAATTCGTCCATCGCCCTGTTTTTCTCACCAATCTCCCGTTTCAAATCCCTATATGATTCTTCCAAGTACGTTGTCATTTTATTGAAATTCCCCGACAACATCCCGATTTCATCATTTGATCCGACCTTGGCACGCAATGCCAGATTCCCTTTTGCGACTTCCCGTGTCATGTTTGTCAGATGTTGTAGGGGAGAAACCAGATATTTCGAAAGAGAAAGCGCAAGGCAAATTCCCCCAAAAATAAACCCTAATCCCATAGGGATAATGTTGTAAATGATCACATGATATATTTTTTTGTTCATGACATATGTGCTAAGCCCTATCTGCACATACCCTAAGACACAAGGGACGTCTTCATTATCAAACATCTGAGATGCAAATACCTCTTCGGAAAAGAGTTTTTTTCCCAATACGGGGACAATAAAATTGAAAAAACGTTCTCCGGCGGAGCTGCGAACACTGGCAACCATCGGTTCGCTCATTTCCTGCAAACCTGCATATACAGGTATTTCTTCGAATTTTAAGTCCGCCGTCAATGCAATGTCTTCCCGAAGCGTCTTTTTGTTGCCGGAGATGCGCCAATATCCAATTTCACCTTCAGTATCAAGTTGTTTTATTTTCTTTATTGACGCGTCAAGAAATGCCGGCTGATTGCAATTGATGGCATGAATCACTTCGCTGTCCTGTGCAAGATGTATAGAAAGGGAAAAACCAAGTTTCTTTAAATCCTGAATATGCTGATTTCGTGAACTGTTTAAAAATACCAGACAGCCGAGGACATTCACGAATAAAATTAATCCGCTAATATAAATAATAAGTTTTGTGCGTATTCTCATCCTGACACCGGCACATTAAGGATAATAGTTCACATTCGGATACCCTTCGATGGGTTTTAAGTCAATTCCGATTTTTTCTGCTGTTTTTGTGTTGATGGTCAAATTCAGCTTTCGAGGTTTCTCAATAGTTGTAAAAGAAGATTCCCGGCTCATCAACCACGTATAAGCAATTTGCGATGACTGCAATCCAATATTCTCATAATCAGGGTATATTGCCAGCAAGGCGCCTGCTTTAATAAATGTGTTTGAGGTGCAAAATGTCGGGAGTCTTTTTTTCTCGGCGGTCTTAAAAATATGGTGCAACGGGTTTTTGTTCAGCACCGTAGCATCAGGCACAATCCATAACGCATCGATCTTGCCGATCATTTCATCAAAAGCCGGAACAACTTCGTTTTCAAACCGTGCTTCCTTTTTCAAAATAGTGAGATTCAGTCTATTTGCTACCGGAATTGCCTGTTTCACATAATTTCCCGTATTCTCCGGATTATAGATAACTCCTATTGTTGCATTCTCCCCGAGAATATCCCTCAGTACGGTAAACTGATCATTTACCGATACCTCCGCAGCGACACCGGTAATATTATCGCCGTGTAAATTGAAGCGCTCGTGATTAATTACCATACAAAATATTGTAGGAATATCCGAAAACTCTTCCCTGGCAAGCGAGGCGGCAAGAATCCCCACGGAAAAAATCAAATCCGGTTTATCTTCTTTTTTCCTGATTTTATACATAACCCGTTTCCCCTCCTCAATGTCTCCCTTTAAATTATATGTCTCACCAACGGAAATATTATTTATTTTGCACCCTTCCTTAAATCCGTCCACTGCTTTTTTGTATGCGGCGATATCCTGACTCTGAAGTATGATGACATTTTTATCGCCTGCAAATGCTTCGCAAATACAAGGAAGCGTGCAAATGTAAAGCATCAGCACAGTTGCCGCGGCAATAAAATTGGGTCTTCGGCAACTTTTCACCAAACGTAGAGACGCATTGCTATGCGTCTCTGCAAGCAACGTGAGACGGTGGACAATGCCCACCCTGCAAAGATTGAAATTCCTTGCTATAAATTTAATCAATGCGTGTGCGGCGATGTATTTTTTTGATTGAAATAATGATAATAACAATTTTATTTTCATTATATGCCTGTCTGATACGTCAGAATTGATAACTCATGCCAAGAAAAAACGTTCTTCCCGGTCTTGGAAGATCATCCTGTATTGAAACCGGGCCGGGGTCATCATAGTCCTTGTCCAGGAGATTAAATATGGTTCCCTGCACTTCCATTGTATTGAAAAATTCTTTGGCGATTACCGAGAGATTCAGCAAGGCATAGGAAGGCATATCATCTCTTGCGTCATCAGCTTCCCTGTATCGTTTCCCGCTGAAAAAGGTGCTGAGGTTAATGTTGGTATATTTCCATGGATTCGTATTGACTCCAAAATTACCTTTATGCTTTGCAACAAACGGCAGATTGCTTCCGTCATCGTCCTGCGGGTCCTGAAACGTGTAATTCATAAAAATATAGTTCCCGTTCAGGATATCTATCTTTATTTCTGCCTCGATACCCTGAATATGCGCATCGCCAAAGTTTTCATACCGTGAAGATTCCTGCGCGGATTCAAGTGTTTCAAGAACAATGAGGTCTTCGATATCGTTGTCAAAGAAGGTAAGACTGCCTTTCAGGTGATTATTAAATTTATGTCCCAGTTCAACTTCGAATGTGCGTATCTCCTCGGCATCCAGATCTTCATTGCCGGTAATAGCAGGTTGATTTATCGTAAACATTTCCACAAAACTGGGGGCTCTGAAAGCCTCTCCGTAGAGAAATTTTACATACGTATTTTCCATGAATTGCCATGTCAATCCTGATCTGGGGCTGAACGCATCGCCAAAATCGCTATATTCATCGAATCTTGCTCCAAGGGTAATGTTTAGCGTATCGGTGATATCCCAGGAATCCTGCAAATAAACAGACCATATTCTTCTGATAGCGTCTTTTATATAGGGATACGAATCAGAAAAGTCTTCGACTGAACCAAGAGGTTCATACGTTTCAGGATCATAATTGGCATAATATTGAACGTTGGTCTGGCTGATAAAACGGTACTCAAAACCCACTGTTAATAAATTTCCGTCGAATAGAGTGCAATCAAACGGAATTTCAGCGCCGGCAATTCTTTGCGTTTGTTTTCCATTTCCGATAAAACCCTCCGGATAGGTATAAAAAAAATCATAACTGCCGTCGCCGTTTGAATCCGAAGGGAACGTCGTTCCATCCGGCAAGGCTTCAACATACGAATCATTATCAAACTGGTCATAATACACTCTCGGTTTTACGGCTAATCTATCCTCAAATTTTTTCTCATACCCGAACTCACCAAACACGTAATTGCTTTCCAGATTTGTTTCATCGGTCAGCGCATATTGCGGACCCACAAACGGACCTCTGTTTTTATTGCTGTACCAGCCGTGAAAATACAAGTCTTTATACATGGTTTTAAGATCCAAATCGTACTCACGCCGCCAGTCTTCCACCTCTCCCGGCGCTTGTGATGCGGCGTCAAAACCGAAAGGAGAAAGCGAACTGTCGATTATTGACTGATTATCACTTTCTATCGTGCCGTCGTATCCGTTTGTATCCCGGTAATTAATCATTCCTGATATTTCAAAATCGCCCATCACCTCTCCAAAAACAATGTTTCCCTCCACCGTGTCATAACTTCCGAAACCGCTGTTTACTCTGACACCCTTTATTTCACTCCCCGTTTTCGTAATTATGTTAATTGCGGACAAAAACGCATTTTCTCCATATATTGCAGAACCCGGACCACGAATAATTTCAATTTTCTTTATATTTTGAACAGGAAAATCGTCAAAATTCCCAAAGGCGTCTCCACGCAGCGGATTGTTTACGAAATGTCCATCAATCATCAACCTTACCCTGTTTGAAGCTTTTAAACCACGAACGGCAGGGATGACATCTCCGAAATCAGACATTTTTAGCACCTCGAACCCAGGCACTGTTCTTAATACTTCAGCAAAAGTGCGATAGCCCATGTGTTTAATTTCTTCGCCGGTAATTACAGTTACAATACTCGGGGCTTTTGTAAGCGGAGTTTCATGTCGTGATGCGATTGAGGTTTCCTCTCCGTAATCAAACCATAAAATCTCGGCGTGTAATGCACTTTCAACGAACTCATCATCTATCTGATGATGCTCTTGTTCCGCAGCGTCTAAAATATTTTCTGTTGATTCCGGCGTTTCAACATCTTCCGCGCTGCTTATAGAGAGGTTTATTGTTAAAAAAACACATAAAAAATAAAAAGCAATGCTCAATTGAAGTTTCATTTTGTTTACACCGTTTTTTAATTCCTGATGTTATTTCTAAATTGTCTTCTCCTGTTTACTGTTTAGATGGTATAGTTAATACAATGTCATTAAAAAAAACAACTATAAAAAAGATCGAATGACGAAAACACATTTAGGCCCTTTAAAAGACAACGATACGATTGCAATTATTGGCGGCGGGCCTGCGGGAAGTTTTTTTGCCCATTTTGCACTAAAACTGGCAAGGAAACTGGAGAAGAAAATTAAAATTTATATTTTCTGCGGAAAGGATTTTATCCAGAAAGGGCCTGTTGGCTGCAAAATGTGTGCGGGAGTCCTGTCGGAAACCCTGCTCATGAAAATGGAACAGGAGGGAATTGTGCTTCCAAAATCACGCATACAGAATGAGATTGACGGATATTTCTTCCAGTCGCAGGAAAGAGGCGTTCCGCTCCATCATCCTGTTCATGGCCATACGCCACGGATTGTAACCGTTTTCCGCGGAAACGGCCCCAGGGATTTTCAATCGGCTTCAAATATCAGTTTTGATGATTTTCTGTTACATCACAGCGCTTCACTGGGAGCAAAAATACTTTCTGCTTTTGTTGAAGAAATCGAATTGCCGGAGGTTCCTCAGCAGTTGGCAAACATCGTCTACCGTGAGGCAGGCATACGAAAAAAAATGGCGGTGAACCTTGTCGTTGGAGCGTTCGGTGTTAACACCGTGCTCACAAAAAGAATTGTGGGAAAGAAATACGGATACTGCGAACCACGTTCCATACGCACATGCAATGCTGAGCTGCCGCTGGGAAGGTCTTTTATTGAGAGCCGTTTTCAGAAAAAAATATACGTGTTTTCTCTGGGAATCAAACCGATCAAATTTGCCGCTTTTACTCCAAAAGACGACTATGTTACCGTTTCCCTCGTCGGCAGCAAAGATATCACCAAAGAACATTTAATAAATTTCATAAAACACCCCAGAATATGCGAGCTTTTGCCTGAAGGATGGTCGCTGCCAAAAGATTTATGCATCTGTTTCCCCAAGATACCGATCTCTCACGCCGCGCATCCGTACTCCGACAGATTCGTGATAGTAGGAGACGCAAGTATCTCACGCACGTACAAAAACGGAATCGAATCATCTTTCGAGACCTCCCGGCTAGCCGTTTCCACCGCTTTTTATCAGGGTATCTCCGGAAAAGATTTTAAGAAGGGATATTACAAACCGGCATTGCAATTACTAGCGCGTGATAATTTTTACGGCAAACTTATGTTTAATATTCATAATTACATAACATCGAAAAAACGCCTTGTAAACGCACAAATCGATTACCTCTGCAAACACAAGGACGCCTGGGAATCAGAGCGTATCAATGCTATTTTATGGAACATGGTTACCGGCAATACCGGTTACAGGGAAATATTCTACCATGCCATTGATTTCCGTCTTCAGGCAATTATGTTGCCTCATAATTTCAGGTCGGTGGCAAAAATGATGACTGATTATTTCGTCAACCTGATACATCCGGATTCAAAAAGGATAGCAAAACATAAAGAAACATCAGGATTGGAACCACTGAAAGACCGAAACACCGTAGTGATCATCGGAGGAGGGCCTGCCGGAGCCAGTTGCGGAATTGCCTTGAAAAATCTTGCGAAAAAGAAAAACATCAGATTAAACATTATTCTCTATGAGATGAAAGATTTTGAAGGCGGAATCGAGCACAACGAATGCGCCGGAGTGCTTTCACAGCCCATTGAACACATCCTTGAGGATGAATTAAAAACCCCGTTCCCGTGGCATCTGGTAAAAAGGGAAATACCCGGTTATTATCTTCACGCAAACGGACAAACAATAAAACTCGAAGGCGAGGGTGAACTATCGTATGCCCTTCGCAGAATTCAGTTTGATGCCTATCTTTTGCAAAAAGCAAAAGAGGCAGGAGTTGAAATAATAAAAAGCAAGGTTACTGATATAGAATTAGGAAGGGAAAAGGTTACCATATATAGTGAAACCAGGCACACCAGAGCCGATGTTGTCGTAGGCGCCTTTGGTCTGGAAGAAGGCACCCATAAAATATTTGAAAGCGATACCCCCTACAAATCTCCGAAATATTTATTGACCCTGCTGACAAAATTCCATCCCAAAGGAAAATATCACGATTTAGAAGATACCGATGGATATATCCACGCCTTTCTATCATCAATAAAAGAAATAGAGTTTGGAGCGATTACTCCAAAGGCGGATCACTATACCATCAATATCGCAGGGGCTAAAATTTCTTCAAAATCTATGGACAATTTCCTGCAACAACCTGAGGTGACAAACCTGCTTCCCGATAATTTTATAAAAGATATCGATTGTTTGGATTATCACAGGGGATGTTTTCCGATTAAACCTGCAAAATACCTGTTTGGAGACAGGTATGTGATTATCGGAGACGCAGCCGGCCTTATCCGTCCCTTTAAGGGAAAGGGAGTCAATGCGGCATGTTTAATGGGCATTAAAGCGGCAGAAACCATGATGAATGTCGGCATATCAAAAAGGGCGTTTCAAACTTCATATTTTACCGGTTTTAATGATGTCATAAAGGATCTTCCCTATGCGAAAGTAGTCCGTCATTTTGTTATATGGGGCGCATATTATGGTTTTCTGGGAGCTGTCATTCAGATCGCAAAAAATAATCCGGTGTTAAAAAAAGCGTTGTTTGATAGTGTTTCGGGAAGAAAATCGTATCGCGGGATTTTGCTCGATACGTTTAGTTTTCAATTGTCTCTCAAAATACTTGCTGCAATAATTCGGTGTTTTATTTCAAAAATAACCCTTCGGCGGAGTTTATCCTGAGCGGTAAAGATGCTTCGACTTCGCTCAGCATGACATGCTTTTTCATAGATGACATAAGCGAAGGGCTCAGTTTTAGTAGGGTGGATTAAGCGGAGCGAATCCACCATTCATTCGATAATCGTTGGTGGATACGGCGCAAAAACCAGCGCCTTTATCCACCCTACCCACTTCGCTCAGATGACATAAGCGAAGGACTCAGGGTGGCAATAAACGGTTTAAACCGTTTCAAATGGTCATGCTGAGCACATTCACTTCGTTCAGTATTAACTCCGTCGAAGCATCAAATTCCGAAAAGAAGTGCATCGACTATCACAACACTATTTCAGTCATTCCAGATTTGAATGTCTCTTATTCATCTCTTTTTCAGAACTTCTCAATTCTGTCACAAGCAAATGAATAACTCCGTCTAAATACACAAGACACGCCTGTTCAAAAAGTGTGCTTCGGAACTGTATGGAACCGTTGATTTTATTATGAGTGCGGATTTCCTGCACGGGCAGTTCGACAATAATATCCGCAAATTCCGTGAGTTGAGAATTTTTCTGAGAGGTGATCGCCACGACAGTGGCTAAAGATTTTTTTGCCAGTTCTGCTATGTAGCAGGTGATATGCGTGCTTCCCGAACTGCTGCAGGCAACCAGTAAATCTCCTTTGTCGATATTCGGGGTAGTTGCATCTCCCACACAGTATGCGTTTAAACCGATATGCGTCAACCTCATGGCAAAGGTGCGCGACACCAGCCCGGAACGTCCCTGCCCCGTTACAAATATATTCCTTGCACTAAGAATTGACGAAAAAAATCGCTCATATGACCTTTCACTGATCTTTTCAAGGACAGAATGAATTTCACTCAATATTATTTTTGTCGTGGGTTTTATTCCCTGATGATCAACGTTCTTTATCAATTTTGTATTCCCAAAAATATTTCGTATTCCTCAATACGACCGTTCAAAATTAATGGCTACATATTAACAAAATTTTGTCATGCAGAGTAATAAAATATTCCCATGAATCACCAAACTTTCATTTCTCAAAAATCAGGCAAATGTTGTTGTGAATATTTAATTTAACCTATATCGCCATAATTACTTAAATTACGGCATATTCCGTTATATTTTTATTGCTCTCTCTGTATGTGTTTGATACAATCAGAAAAATTATGATAAAAAACCGATGCGTTTACTTTTACCATGAACAGGAGTCATGAGATGGGACATTTTTTGGGAAAAATCATAGGACTTTATGAAATTGCTTTAATTATCAGAATAGTACTTTCCTGGGTGCCGCATAATCCTTATAACCAGGCAATACAATTTTTATATAAAATTACTGATCCTGTATTAAATCCTGTACGCAGATACATACCAACGTTTAGGGGCATTGATTTTTCCCCTATGGCGGTACTCTTTGGATTATGGTTTATTAAAAAATTTATCATTAATATGTTTTGAGCAGCATTCATTTTAATAAGTATTTTTACTATACATCCTTCGTTGACATTCTCTTGCGGAATCCCATACCTTTCACATACAACCCCTTTTGAATGCAAAATACTCCAAAAAATAAAATTATTATCCTTGATGTTGACGGCGTTCTTTTTCAAGGGCATTTTCTTATCTATATGTCAAGGCATCTGGGTTTTCTGATGTATATTCGGACTATTTTGTTATGCATACTATTCAATATCGGCAAATTACCTTTCCATGTGTTTATAAAAAGGGTGTATTCGTCTTTTCGTAACGTTCCGCTTGAACAAGCAAAGAAAGTGTACGAAGCTATTCCGCTTATACGGAATGCTAAGGAAACAATTGAAGTATTGCGCAATAATGGTTATGCGGTAGTTCTCATAAGCAGCGGCGTTCCTGATGTGTTTGTCAAAGACCTTGCGGAACGGTTGTCCGCAATAAGCGGATATGGCATTACTGCCGGTATCAAAGACGGCAAATTGACGGGCGAAATAACCGGTCATCTTATTATGCCCGGCGGAAAAGTAACAATGGTAGAAAAAGAATTACAGCAGTATAATCTTAGCTGGAAAGATGTGATTGTCCTTGTTGATGACCGCAATAATTTAGAAATTCTAGAAAAATCATATATAAGTATCGGAGTAAACGCACAATATTCCATCCGCAAACGGGCAAACTATTTAATCGACAGTAAAAATCTGTCCGAAACACTGGACATACTGAATATAGCGGATGCAAATACATACAAAACACTGTTTTCCGGGATGCGTAAGCAATTTGCACATTCATGGTATCAGGAACTCCGCAGAAAATCCTTACATATTATCATTGCCCTTGTGCCGGTATTTTCCCAATTTCTGTTTGCAACAACCTTAACAGTGCTTTTCTCTTTGGTGGCGCTCTATTTGATTTCGGAATTTCTGAGGATCAACGGGTTTTCATTTCCTATGTTCGGCATTGTTACAAAATCAAGCATACGGAAACGGGAAGAACGCGGCATTGCTTTTGGGCCGGTTACGCTGATACTGGGAGCATCGTTATCCATATTGTTTTTTCCCAAAGAAATAGCAAGTGTTGTTATATGGATAGTTGCCTTTTCTGATGCGGCAGCAACGCTTGTGGGGAAAAGTATCGGAAATTTCCGGATACCTTATAACAGGCAAAAAAGCATTGAAGGGTCTTTCGCTGCATTGATTGTTGCCGTATTTTGCGGATGCATTTATCTTCCTGTCATCCCCGCAATAATTGCCGCTTTTATCGCATGCTTTATTGAATCGTTGCCGCTAAGGGCGTTAGACAATTTACTTATGCCTGTTGGCACGGGATTGGTGTTATTGTGTTTTGGTTCTTTTTAAATTAGATTCTTCATTCCGCTTCGCTCCATTCAGAATGACTTTTGAGCATGTCATTCTGAGGAACGGAGTGACGAAGAATCTCGACTTTGAAATTCCTAAACATTAAATAGGCATTGCGGCTGCTTTTTTGATGTAGAGCGAAGTGCCACTTCGCTCGAACGAAGCAATCGCTTCGTTCTACAGCTTTGAAATTCCTAAACATTTAATTATTATGCATATTAAAAAACCTGAATTGGTTGCGCCTGCCGGCGATATGGAGAAATTAAAAACAGCCATTGAATATGGCGCTGACGCCGTATACATCGGCGCTGAAGGGTTTAATCTCCGGATGGGCGCTGGAAATTTTAGTTTGCAGGAAATTCAGAATGCCACTGATTATGTCCATAAAAAAAAGAAAAAAATATATGTGGCGTTAAATATTTATGCGCGAAATTATCATATCCAACACATCGGTTCGTATGTGAAAAAACTTGCGGATATCCCAATTGATGCGGTAATCGTATCGGACCCCGGGATTTTGTTAACGGTAAAAGAAATAGCCCCTCACATAAATATCCATCTTAGCACACAGGCAAATACCACAAACTATAAATCACTCGAATTCTGGCGTTTGCACGGGATAAAAAGGGCTGTTCTCGCACGGGAATTAACGATCGGTGAAATTAAAGAGATTATTCAGCAAACTCCTTTAGAGACGGAAGCATTTGTCCACGGCGCCATGTGCATGGCATATTCGGGACGGTGTTTGTTGAGCAGCTACATGTCAAACCGGCATGCAAACCTGGGGGACTGCTCACATTCCTGCCGCTGGAAATACGTGCTGAAAGAAGAAAACAGGCCGGATGAAGCGTTTCCTATTATTCAGGATGAATTTGGCACATATATTTTGAGTTCCAAAGATTTATGCATGATTGAATACATTCCCGAATTAGTGTCCGCGGGCATTTCTGCCTGGAAGATTGAAGGACGCATGAAGAGCCAATACTATGTGGCCGCGGTGACGAGAATCTATCGTGAGGCATTGGATATTTATTGTTCTGACCCGGAAAATTACGTATTTGATGAAAAATGGCTGTCTGAACTGGAAAAAACAAGCCACCGTGAATTCGGAACCGGTTTCTTTTTCGGATATCGGGAAAATAATCCGCAAGTCAGCCATTATAGCCATTCTTATATCAAGGAGTATGAATTTTTGGGAATTATCGAAAATGTGTCCCATGATAATACGGCGGAAATTCTGGTAAAAAACACTATTCGGGAAAATGTTCCTCTTGAAATAATGGGGAAGAAATTAAATGACGATTTTGAAGTGTCGAATCTGAATATGAAAAATGAATGTAACGAACCGGTAAAAGTAGCGAATATCGGACAAAAAATATTTGCAAAAATGTCAAAACCTGTTCATAAATATTTTATATTGAGAAAATGCGGTTAATTTTATGTTAAGGAATTTCAATCTTCGTAGGGTGGGCAATGCCCACCCTACGATTAAAAGTTGCCGAATGCCTGATTTATTATTATAGTAAACAAAGCTTATTTCCACCATTTTAAGAAAAGAGAGAGAACTGTAGGGATGAATTCGAAAACGTTAGCAATTCTTGTTGTACTGATTTTATTTGCCGGATGCAGTAATTCGAAAGAATATTTACAAAAATTATCTCCCTTTAAAAGCGAAGGAGAGGAGCTCGAACCGAAAAAAGGCGCAAAAGTTACTGAGGCAGATAAATATGAAAATATATTCGTCTGTTCAGGAGATATTAATGTCGCTTACAAGAAAATGGGGCAGGTGAGCCTTGGAGAATACGGATTTTCCGGGCACGATGTACTGGCGAAAAAAATAAAAGAAAAGGCTTTCCTTGTCGGCGCTCAGGCTGTAATAAATGTCCAATATGATTCGGGATATGCAAAAACCTGGAATGCATATGGAGAACTTGGAGGCACCGACATGGGTGTAAATAAAACATCATGGGTGAAGGGAACAGGCATCACCTTTATTGAAAAACATGATTCTGTTGGTTTAATAGTGTGCAGCTTAACAAAGGAAAACAAGGAATGGTTTCGGTTTAAAAGCAGCCAAAACGGCGTTCTTGTTGTCAGCGTTTTGGACGGAAGCAACGCCTCAAACGCCGGAATCAAACCGGAAGATCTTATTATGGAATGGAACGGAGAGAAAGTCACTACAAAAAAACAATTTGCCATGTTAACAAATACCTCCATGAACAAAGAGGTAAAACTTGCCATTCTGCGATCCGGCGGCATTAAAACGATTAATTTGCTTATTCCCGCAGCGGATTTTAGCCAACAGTCGCCGCCTGCAACAGAAGCAGCATCTCAAAACGAAACAAGTTCATTAACAACTCCCGGCAAACCGGCTATAAATAAACCGGAATTGAAATCTGCCGATGTGCACAACGAGATTGGCGATCTTTTTCTCCGGAAGGGAATGTACCGTGAGGCATTAGAAGAGTACAAAAAAGCTATTGAAGTTGATCCGTATAAAGCGCTTTCTCATTTCAATCTCAGCATCACCTATGAAAAATTGGGCTTAAAAAGGGAAGCGGATGAAGAATTTGCCATATATAAAAAGCTGAAAAACCAAAACAAATAATAATTCAGACATTTACGTAATGCAGAACGAATCGCCGCTTCAATTATCGGTACGTTGTCCTTCTTCTTGAAAGGAAATATTTCTTTATGATTACGGTTCCGATAATACGTTATCTTTTTTCCCTTTCTATTTTGCCGGTTTTATTTTTTTCAAAAATTGCTCTTTCCGATGAATTACTTAAAAACGGCGACTTTGAAACTGGCGATGTTTCCGGTTGGACATATTGGGAAACTTTTCCATGGGACGGTGACGGCATACCGGTGAAACATCCCGCAAGCGTTTCCATTATAGTTCCGGGAACAATTGGCGTCCCCATGCCGGCTGCCATAAGCGGGACATACTCTCTAACACAACAGGTAAGCGCTGAAGGAACAGCGCGCGGCGGTATTTATCAGGAACTGAATGTTTCAATAAATTCTTCATACGTACTTACAGGAAGCATGGCACTCTTCGGAGATAATACCGGTGATACGACCACCATAGGCATTCTCGATGGGCAGTGGAATCCTTCTCACATCTTCACAACTCCTTATAAATATCATATCGGCGGCAATACGATTTCCTCATGGAGCAATTTTTCCCTGTCGATTATACCCTCAAAAAATATCATTACTGTTTTTACAGAAACGAGACAAGACTGGGAACACGGGTATGTAGCCGGCTGGTACGACAACCTAAGTTTGCAGCCCATCCATGAGAGCAATAAACCCTTTCAAGCAAATAAACACGCATCAGAAGAACGGAAAGAAAAATAAATTTGTAATGTATCGTCAAGCAAATCTGGTTTTCGAAAATTTATATTGCATTAACCTCTTAATGTTAAATTCCCGTTGGCAATTTTACTAGAAATTAACATTTCAATAGGTTAAAAAAAGAAAGGGCATGTTGGGAACATGTTTGTGTGTTTTGAACCATCTCCTTATCGAAATTTTAGAAAAAACGAGATTGTAGCCCTATTCTATATTTTTTGAGGTAATAATCCGTGAGTGAAAAACCACGACCCTGTATTAGAATACTTGTGGCATGACGCTTTTTTTTGGTGCAACGAACCTCGTCTTACCACAGTTGATTATTTCCAGTTTCAAAAGACTAAAGCGTTACGTGCATTCACATATTGGAAAATATTTATGGAAAACATACAAATAAATATTAACCACCTCTGGGTAATTATTGCCGCCTGCATGGTGTTTTTTATGCAGGTCGGGTTTACCTCCTACGAAACCGGATTTTCTCAGTCTAAAAATGCCATTAGCATTGCACTGAGAAATCTCGTAGTCACCCTTATTTCAACACTCGCATTTTTTTGTGTCAGCTACGGGTTCATGTTTGGCAAAAGCTACAGGGGATTGATCGGGACGGATCTGTTCTTCGTAAACGATTTGACATTGCATCCAAATACGTTGTCGTATTCTTTCTTATTTTTCCAGATGGCCTTTGCCTCCACTGTAGCGACAATATTAACAGGCGCCATAGCAGAACGTTCCGGCTTTATTCCTAATGTGGCGGGCGCCGCTTTCATCATTGCTGTTATTTATCCGATCTTCGGGCACTGGGCATGGGGAAATCTTTTTTCCACCGATCAGGCCGGATGGTTGAAAAAACTGGGTTTTATTGATTTTGCAGGCGCAACGGTAGTGCATTCTATCGGAGGCTGGTTTGCCATGGCTGGCGCAATTGTCGTGGGGCCAAGAATCGGAAAATATAACGCCGATGGAACTTCAAACCGGATAGGATTGCATAACGTTCCGCTAGTCACCTTAGGAACCTTTTTTCTTTGGTTCGGATGGTTTGGTTTTAACGGAGGGAGTCTTTTAAGGGTTTCTGCGAACATAGGATTGGTAATTCTGAATACAAACCTGTCTGCCGCTTCTGCCGGACTTTCCGCCCTCATATTTATTTACGTGACGAAAAAAAGGATCGAATCAGGAAGTCTTTTTACTGCAATACTTGCCGGATTGGTCGCCATAACGGCAAGTTCAAATATGGTCGATCCCGGCAGTGCGGTATATATTGGCCTTATCACCGGAATACTGGCAATCAATGCGGAAAGATTCATTGAAAGAGTTTTAAAAATTGACGACCCCGTAAGCGCCGTTGCCGTGCATGGAGTAGGCGGGGTAATCGGCACGCTCTGTGTTGCGCTATTCGCACAGAAATCGTTGCTTTTGACGGAAAACGGGAACAGGATATACCAATTAGGCATACAGGCATTGGGGGTTATCGTTGCGTTTTCATGGTCATTCGGCATGGGGATGCTTTTTTTCCTGTGCCTTAAGAAACTAACGAAGATACGGGTAACTCCTGAGGAAGAAAAGAGAGGACTGAATATTGCTGAATATGAGGATGTCGCATCATGGCTCGATTTTATTAAAATAACACGATTGCAGGATTTAAACCTGATACTTGAAAAAAAGGTAAATGAAAAAACAGAAGACCTGCAACAGGCAAATATAGCTTTGGAAAAGGCAAACAGGCTTAAATCGGAATTTCTGACAACAATGACGCATGAACTCCGCACGCCTTTAAACGCAATCATCGGTTTCGCTGAAGTATTGCGCGACGAAATTACCGGCGCTCTCAGCAAAGATCAAAAGGAATACGTAAATGATATTCACAGCAGCGGCCAACACCTGCTCAATATGATTAACAGCATATTGGATCTTTCAAGAATCGAGACGGGAAAGATGGAACTTCATTATGAGGAATTTTGCATAGAAAACGCAGTGAACGAAACATTAACCATTATCAACGCATATGCTGACAATAAAGGAATCTCCCTTCACACAAGTGTGCCGGATACGCTCCCCCTCCTTACTGCTGACAAAGCAAAATTTAAACAGATTCTTTATAATCTCTTATCAAATGCGGTTAAATTTACCCCTGAAAAGGGGAAAATCGACATCAGAGCTTTTCAAATAAACCACTCTGTACGATGTGAAATAAGCGATACCGGCATCGGTATTACGCCAGAAGCCAAAGAGGGATTGTTCGATGCGTTTCGTCAGGCAGACGGCTCAATAACGAGAAGATATGAAGGAACAGGGCTTGGTTTGCACCTGACAAAGCGCCTTGTAGAATTACATGGCGGAAAGATATGGGTCGAAAGCGCTCCCGGAAAAGGAAGCACGTTCTTTTTTACCCTTCCGGTAAATCCATCAGATACTATCCAAAAAAACAATACAATCCCATAGATTGTTCATTACATTGATTCTGTATACGAATCAAATACTTCAAATTTTCCATTTACCACAAACCTACATTGTTTCCATTGAAAAATAACATACTTTACTTGACTAACATATTCTTAATATCTATCATTATGATTTTACATAATAGGCTGCTTATTTCCATATACTATCAAGAAAGTAGAGGTTTTGATGAAAATACTTGTCACGGGTGGCGCAGGCTTTATCGCTTCTCATTTAGCAGATCACTTAATTGCGAAAGGGCACGAGGTAATAATCGTCGATAACCTTTCAACGGGAAAAAAAGAAAATATCAACCCCAAATCGGTATTTTATAAGGTTGATATTTGTGATATTGGCAGATTGGAAGATGTCTTTAATGAGGAACGGCCTGATGTGGTAAATCATCATGCAGCACATGCCGATGTACGTAAATCTGTGGAAATGCCTGCTTATGATGCGAATATAAATATACTCGGCTCGCTTAATCTTTGTCAATTATCAATGAAATATGGTGTTAAAAAAATTATTTACGCTTCTACGGGAGGCGCTGTCTATGGCGAACCAAAACACCTGCCCGTTACTGAAAATTCTCCCATCGAACCCATTTCCCAATACGGAGTAAGCAAACATACGGTGGAACATTATTTATTTGTTTTTAATAAATTATACAATCTGAATTTTACCATATTACGATACCCAAATGTTTACGGCCCAAGACAATCACCGTACGGAGAAGCGGGGGTTGTGGCTATTTTCAGCGAACACGTGCTGAGCAATAAACGTCCAACTATTTTTGGGGATGGGAGTAAAACACGGGATTATGTGTTTGTAGAAGACATTATTTCGGCAAATCTGAAAGTCCTGGAAAACTGCGGAAATGGAGAAATCTTTAACTTGGGATGGGGCATTGAAGTTTCTGACTTAAATGTATTTCACGCCATTCGAAACGCATTGAATTCCAAAATAGAACCTATCTTTGGAAGCAAACGCAACGGAGAAATAGAACATATCTGCCTGGACAATTCCAAGGCAATGAAAGTTCTTGACTGGAAACCCAGAGTTAAATTTGAGGAAGGAATTAAACTCTCGACCAATTACTATAAGCAGCTAAAAAATGTTTAACCTTTTGGTGCAATACGTTGATAGTTTCCAATGTTTGTAAAGAAGCGCATAAGATTCGATAATAACACTGAAATAGCCAACACGTTTCCCTTAAGCGCTGTCTTTAAAAAATCAAATTGCCAAGCGAAATTATTGTTTTAAAAAGTTACTGCTTTAACAAAAAACAAACACACTATTGGATTAACGCTTCGTCCACTGGAAACTCTTTCTTGCGCCCTTTCGACCATATTTTTTGCGTTCCTTCATTCTGCTGTCGCGTGTCAAAAGGCCGTTTTCACGCAAACTATCAGTATGAGCAGAATCTAACTTAGCCATAGCGCGAGCTAAACCCATACACACTGCCCCCGCCTGACCATTTACCCCGCCGCCTTTTACATTTACCAGCACATCATATCCACCTAGTGTTTTTGTAACCTTTAATGGATTCTGAACTATATTTTTCAGACGATCGACAGGAAAATATTCATTAATATCACGTTTATTTACAATTACCCTGCCTGTACCTTTTTTTATTCTTACACTGGCAACGGAAGATTTGCGCCTTCCCGTACCCCAAACATACTGTTCTGTAACCATTTTTCTCCTTTAATTCCTAATTGTTAACTCTTTCGGTTGTTGAGCCTGATGAGGATGATTTGCATCTTTATATATTTTTACTTTTTTCAGCATCGCCTTCCCCAATCTCGTTTTTGGCAACATAAGCTTAATGGATCGGTTCAGTATTTTTTCCGGCGATGTCTTCAGAGTGCTACCAACCATTCTCTTTCTCAATCCTCCCTGATATCCCGTCACATAATAGTGAATCTTTTCCTGCATTTTTTTCCCGGTAAGTCTCACCTTGCTCGCATTTGTAATAATCACAAAATCTCCCACATCGACATGCGGGGTATATTCCGGTTTGTGTTTACCCTGCAGCACCCGGGCTATTGTTGTCAAAATTCTGCCAAGAACCTTATCCTCAGCGTCAACAATATACCAATCTCGCTTCACATCTTCTTTTTTTGCCATATAACTTTTCATTGCTTATATCCCTGAATCTTCTAAAAATAAAAAACGCCTTATATCGTAAGGCGCTTCTCTATAAACTAAAGAATTTCAAATGTTTATCAAATTTTGCTTTAAATGTCAATTATATTTTAAAATACCACTTTAACTCAAATTTTAATTGACCTATGTACGGTTTGTATTTAACATAAATAACTAGTTTTTATTATAGTGCCGGTTACCAACTTTTCAATAGGATTTTTAACTATGCCAAATGATATTTTTGTCGATTTAAATACTCTGGACATAAACAACCCCGTCGTCGATATAGAAGGAATACGTAGCGTTATACCACATCGGTACGAAATGGAACAACTAAGCGGGATTTTACAATTTGACCCAGAACGTAAAATAATCGTTGGCTACAAAGTTATTTCACAGAATGAATTTTGGGTAAGGGGGCACATACCAAACCGCCCGCTCATGCCAGGGGTAATGATGCTTGAAGCTGCCGCTCAATTATGCACCTATTATTACAAGAAAACAACACACGATGATCGTTTTCTTGGTTTTGGCGGGGTAGACAGTGTAAAATTTAGAGGCAAAGTTGTCCCAGGCGATAACCTTATACTCATTGCCCGGAACAAAGAATTGAGACCACGAAGGGCAATCTTTGATACTCAAGGAGTCGTCGACGGAAAACTGGTATATGAAGGGGTAGTAATTGGAATGGTCGTATAAGATTAATACCGTATTGAAATAAATTTATAATATTGAAAAATTTTTCATATTACCGATAACAAATGTTTTCTCACATCTTATAAAGCAATGTATTCACGATAGCTATTTTACATCGGACTCTTCTTTATTTAACAATTTTAAGATATCCGTTATATTTTTTATGGTGTAATCCGGTTTAATTTGAAATTCCCGTTTTTGTAAAAATGATTTATAATGCCTCCCATGTTCGTACATAACGGTAATCATACCCAACATTTTCCCCGCAGCAATTTCATCGTCTATTTTATCCCCTACACAGATAATTTCTTCTGATTTCAATTGGCAATGCTGCATAATATCCTCAAAATAATCCCTTTTTTTCTTTCCCCCGTTTCTTTCTACGATTAGTATTTTATCAAAATAATTATTTCCCAACCCAAGCATATCTATTTTATGCTTCTGAACCTGCCTTTCTCCGGAAGTAACAAGGAACAGTTTATACTCTTGCCTTTTCAGTTGAATAAGAGTGTCTGTTACACCAGGAAACAGGCTAATATCAGAAATTTCTATGAATATATATTCGTCCAATAGTTTTTTGCAGTATGAGGGATGAAGGTCATACATTGCAACAATGTGCTCATATACATTGCATTTTGTTCCATTCTTTTCTTCTACTTCATTTTGTAACTGGAACGCTTCTTCTTCACTACAACCTATTAATTTAGCCATAGTTTTTGCAACACGACGTCTCCCGCGAACTACCAACGTACCACTGCAATCATACAACGTATCGTCAAGATCAAAAATAATAGCTTTGGTTCTTGCTATATCACTTACCATATCATGAAATTCCTTTTTTAAGCTAAAAAGAGATGATTTTTGACACAAATACAATATCAAATTTAAGTTTGCACAGTACCACACAATGCCATATTATATGGTATTTATGCCAAGCTTATTAAAAATATTATGACTTCCAACTTCTCTGAAATACGTTTGAAAGAAAAAAATTAGCTCTAACTCTCGAAAAATGAAATTTTTAGAGAAATAATTTAGAAAATAAATGATGTTGGAATAATTTTCGCTTTATAGTTTTACATCGTATCTTTCTTCTGAAAATAATGTATTTTATTTAACGTAGATCAACTCCGGTATTGCAATAAATTTTCTTCGTTTTTTGATATTCCGCAACAAATATAATTTTTAGCAATAATTCTTTATCACCGTAATATATTTATTATATTTTTCATTTGATATTTTTGAAACGCTGATTATTTATCCTCTTTTAACATCATATTTATTTTTTACTAAAGACAATATGATTAATAATAAGTTCATTCTGTTAATTGGAATCGGAATTGGCATTTTTTTTTGGATCGCTGAAAGTGTTATGCATTGCTCTCTGCATCACCCGAATAGAAGTTACTTCCAAACTATTTTCATTTCATCACCGTATGAATTTTTCATGCGTTCCTGTATCAGTTTTCTTTTTATTGTTCTGGGAATAATTTCTCAATATTGGATTAATAAGTTAAAAAATATAAATATAGCATTAAATGAATCGAGAGGAAAGTACTATAACCTTATGAACACGGCAAATGATGCTATTTTTATCATTAATTCAAAAACAGGCATGGTTGTTGAGGCAAACAAAAAAGCGGAAGCTCTTATTGGCATCCCGGCACATAAAATAGTAAACACACATTACTCTCAGTTTATCCCCAAAAAAGATATCGATTTTTATCACAGAACCGGAGGGAAAATAAAAGAATCGGCCGTTTTTCATAAAGATGGACACACAATCCCTGTAGAGGTCAGTATCAACAGTGTAGAATACGATAACAACTCATGCATTCAAGGCATTTTCAGAGATATCTCCGAACGTTTAAAAATACAAGAACGATTTCGCATATTATCTCTCGGGGCAGAACAAAGCCATAATCTGGTGTTGATAACAAATAAAGATGGTTTTATTGAATATGCAAACCCCTCAATTGAAAAAATAACCGGTTACAGCCAGAAAGAAGTGATTGGGCAAAAACCCTCTTTGTTTAAATCAGGGAAACATTCCGACAGATTTTATCAGGAATTATGGAATACGATACTCAGCGGAAAAACCTGGTATGGCACGCTAATCAACAGAAAAAAATCCGGTGAACTTTTTTACGAAGACACCACAATCGCACCCGTTTTAAATGAAAGTGGTTTAATAACACACTTTATCGCACTAAAAGTAAATGTTACCGCAAGAAAACTCATAGAAGACACATTGGCAGAAACTCTCCAATATGAGAGAATCTGTGTAGAAGTACTAGAGCTTTTCAACTCAACTTACGATCAAGGTGCTATTTTCCATGTAATACTCTCGCTTCTTGCAGAAAATAATATCTTCCCCGTTTCCGCCATTTTTTTACATGATAAGCAGTCAGATACATTAAATTGTGTTGAGGTTCAAGGCGTCCATAAGCATCATGATATATTCTTTCGTTTAGAAGACGATTTAGTTATGCAGGCAATCCGGCAAAGAAAAACGATCATCACTCATCTAAAAAATGAAATCCTGCTCTATACAAACAAAAACAATACCGTATTAAAAATTACACAAATAGTTGCGAGCCCCATTCTTTTTCAGGATAACATTTCCGGAATATTGGTAGTGGCTATGAGCAAACCGATAAATGAAACGACACTCAATTTTATAGAAAGGTTTTGCGTCCAACTTGGGGTTGCATTTAATAACCTTAAACAATACAATACACTGAAAACACTTTCTGAACAATTACAGAAAAGAGAGCAGGAATTATCTGAAATAAATGTCACTCTCGGACATGCAAATAAAATGAAGACTGAATTTATATCAAATATGTCCCATGAATTCCGCACGCCTTTAAATGGAATTATCGGCTTCTCAGAGTTAATGCTTCATGAAATTCCCGGCAAACTGTCATCGGAACAAAAAGACTACATGAAGCATATATTCAGCAGCGCCGAGCGTCTCTCCTCACTTATCAACAACATTCTTGATATATCCACCATAGAAGCGGGCAAAATGCAGTTAGAACTTTCATCAGTAAATATTCCTGAAATTATCAATGCCGATGTCTCAATGTTAAAAGAAAAGATTCATGCCCACAATATCAATCTCTCTGTACACATAGAACAAGGAATCGATTTTATCCGGGCAGATGCGATAAAACTCAAACAAATCATCTTAAATCTTTTGTCAAATGCTGTAAAATATACACCCGATGGAGGTAGTATTATTATTAGCGGCAAAAAAGTACACAATGATTCTATGGTTTTTTTTGAACTTTCCATAACTGACACCGGTACCGGTATTTCGAAAGAAAACATGACCAGACTATTTAAACCCTTTGAACAATTAGACAATTCCCCCGAAAAAAACCATAGAGGTGCAGGTCTTGGATTGGTAATGGTAAAAAGACTTACAGAACTTCACAATGGCACCGTATCAGTTGAAAGTGAACCTGGAAAAGGAAGTTGTTTCAAAGTCCGGATTCCTATTTCTGCGCACAACTCAAATTCATGAATGTTGTACGCTAAAATATTTTGTTAATGTTAATTCATTCATTTTAGTTCCAGTATCATACTTGCTTATGAAAATTGATAAACTGATAGAGAGTAATCAGAAAATTTTAATTGTAGATGATGAAGAAGTTAATCGTGTTTTACTGAAAGCGATATTAAATAATGATGGTTACCTCACAGAAACAGCATCAAACGGCAAGGAAGCTCTCAATGCCATAGAGAAGCACAATCCAGACCTCATATTGCTTGACGTCATGATGCCAAATTTAAACGGATACGACATCTGTAAAATTTTAAAAGATTCCCCCAATACCTCCAATATTCCGGTAATAATGGTAACCGCCCTGACTGATAAAGATTCAAAGCGCAAAGGACTTGATGCCGGCGCTATTGATTTTTTAAACAAACCGATAGATCGTATCGAACTGTTACTTAGAATTAAAAATATTCTTAAAATAAAAAAATATGATGATTTTCTCAGGAATTACAATACAGAACTGGAAAGTATCGTTGAAAAAAAGACCCATCAGTTAAAGAACGCTTTTATCGAAACTATTGATAAGCTCGCAAGCGCAGCAGAACATAAAGATGGTGACACCGCATTGCATATTAAACGTGTCAGCCATTACACAAAATTAATCGCAAAAGAGCTTGGATTTAACGACGACAAAACTCAAATTATGTTTTATGGAAGCGCAATGCACGATATCGGAAAAGTAGGAACACCGGATCACATTCTTCTTAAAACCGGAAAATTAACTCCTGGAGAATTTGAGATTATGAAAAAACATACCATTATTGGACAAAAAATCCTTGCCAATTCTACTTCTGAATATCTGAAATCGGGAGAACTGTTTGCGTTATACCATCACGAAAGATGGAATGGCACCGGATATCCCAATCAATTAAGTGAAAACGAAATTCCTATAGAAGGAAGGATAATACATCTTGCCGATCACTACGATGCGCTGCGCAACGCTCGTTCATACAAAACCGCTTACACCCATGAACAAACCTTAGAGATTATCATAAAAGGCGATCATCGGACAAAACCAACACATTTCGATCCAGAAATTCTCTCATTATTCAAAAGTTGTCATTTAAGATTTGCTCAAATATATGAACAATATAAAGACCGCAGAAATGTTAAAAATCACGTGAATGATTATTATACCGCAATTGCTTCAACACAGACTGCATAAAAGGACTTTCTGATATATTTACCCGTACCTTCAATATTACATGAAATCCTACTACATTTTGTAAGAAGATAAGCAGTCTATCATAAGCGCACCGGTGCAATTTTGCCAGCAAAGCCCTGTCATGCTTAAAATAGACCGCAGCATAATGGGTATGCTGAAAACATATTGCCGATGGGGAAAGGAATAGAGGATAGTCTCATGTAATACATCTCTGAACCGAACAACCTTTTTTTTCATGATATGTCGGGCAAAACCACCTGCCTTTACAGCTAAAGGCAAGCAGATATTCCCTGCAGTAGTCACCGCAGCACACCCTGGCAAAGCCATTCTTCAGGTCGCCACCTATCAAATAATTCCGGATATCTTCTCCTATGACAGGACGAAAGAAACCGTACCTCTGTTCAAACCGTTCTTCGTAGCATCGCTCGAAGTTTTCATAGTGGTTATTAAGCAACCTCCACAAGGGGGAGTTATCAGGTTTTCGGGGATAAGTTCACAGTTTCATGGAGAGTACAGATGTATAACCTGAACCATCGTAAAGGTATGAAAGCTAAAATCGTCACCACTAACGACAGGAGATAAACCAGGCGCGCCACATATTTCAATTTGTTCGTCGTTATGCGAATATCTCCCATAGAAAAAAGGGCTTCAGGGGATTACAAAGAAATGTGAAATGACATGCCTCAGATCATGCATTAGGTTTTTTAGTACCTTTTCTGTCGGTTTCTTTAAGTTTGAGGTTAAGTATTTCCCGCTTTTTTCTTATTATTGCAGGTTGAACAAAATAAAAATTGAAAAGACTTTCAAGCACATCAAGATTCCAGTCTGCTTCGCCTGGTTCTATATCTACAACCTCACCAGTCCTTTCGCTTTTTATAGGATGCGCCGCAAAATTGCTGATTTTTTTCACGTCGTTAATTGTCTCCGCTAAGTATGGCGGTAAATTACCACTGTCTATCACTTCCTGGATTGCATTAGCGAGATTGGATGATTTAACGTGTGCTTTTTCTCGCAATAGACGAAACAGACAACGACGGCTTATAGCGGCACTTGCCCTTGAACTATCCGCAAGAATAGAACAAGCCTCCCTATATTCCTGTGCAAATTCTTCCGGAATATCTTTCGAGAGTGGCACACGACTCTGCGACCTCGGGTAAATGAGACGTTCTTCTTTGATAAATTCAAAGCTATGCCTGCCTCCGACACTGGTAATCTTTCCATTGCCAAGAGCCAGTATTATCCGGTCACAGGATGGACACTTTCTGCTGATTATCCCCCAGTTACCGTTTGTGTCGTTACCAACAAGTATTACCTCATAGAAATCATGATATGACTCTAAACAATGCGGACATTTCATAATAATATACTACCTAAATCTTTTATCGTATAAATATTTTGAACAAGTCTTTTATACAATTTTTTTGATAAAAATGTCAAAATTTTTCCAGAAAGACAAATTGAAGAGATTTGTAGAGTGCATCTTAAATATTTAACAAGAGAAAGAAGATCTTTACATGTGAAATACTCCGGTGCGTATTATCATGTAAGGGTTTGGTAAGTTTTTCGGTGGTATACCATGAGCGGCGGTTACCATGAACTATAATCAGATCAATGCAGAACTAATGCGGAATAAACGCCTGAGTGATAAGTTAACAAATTTAAAGAAACAATTAGTTAATTTTTAAGATGTAGCCCTATTCCCTTGGTTTATCAATTATCGAATGAGCGGCCTCAAATAAAGCTTCTGACAATGTCGGATGCGGAAATATGGTATTTGATATTTCCTGAATCGTACCTTCTAAAAGAGTATTTAGCGAAACACCCCACATCCATTCACCCACATGAGGTCCCATTGCATGCACGCCGAGAACTTCACCATATTTTTCCTCTGTAATAATTTTCACAAAACCATCCGATGACTCTCCTTCAATTATTGCCATGCTGTTCGCAGAAAATGGAAATTTTCCTATTTTCACCTTATATCCCATGCCTTCCGCTTCTTTTTGTGTAAGGCCGATACTCGCTACCTGTGGAAAACTGTAAACGACCCTTGGAATGTTTTTGCGGTTTGCTACTTGAGTCTCCTTGCCCGCAAGATGGGCTGCCAACATTAAACCTTCGTTCATTGCCTTGTGTGCAAGGAGTGGAGGTCCGGTAATATCGCCAATCGCATAAATTCCGCTTTGGCTTGTCTCCATCACTTCATTCGTCTGCAAATACTTACCGTCAAAATGTAACCCTAGATCCTTTATGCCAGAATTATCCAGCTTCGGTGTTCTGCCCATTGCCAGTAATAATAACTCGGCATTTATAAACTCTTTTTTGCCGGAAGCATCTTCTTTTTCTCTTTTAATCTCTGCCTTAACACCATTCTCTATTTCTACTTTTTCCAAAGAGGTATGGGTCAAGACATCAACCCCTCCCCGTATAAGCAGTTTCTTTGTAGATTCACTGATTTCCCTATCTTCGGAAGGTAAAACGCACTCTAAAAACTCTACAACTGTAACTTTGGTTCCCAATGCGTTAAAGAGACATGCAAATTCAATCCCCACAGCGCCACCTCCAACAATAATCATTGATTTCGGGATTTCTTCCCGAATCAAAATATCATCGCTGGTAAGTATGTATTTTTTGTCGTAAGGAATGGTTTCATGAATGAGAGGAACAGAACCGGTGGCAAGTACAATATTTTTTGCCTTTATCCGGTTTATTTCTGTTTTATCCCTGAAGAGTAAAACTTCCTGGGGGGAAGCGATATGCCCTTCGGCTCCGAACACTTCGACGCCATTTTTTTTTAATAAGAATTGAACCCCTTGAAATAATCGTTTAACGATGTATTCTTTGCGACGGTGGAATTGAGGATAGTTAATATTTAATCCGTTGGCAATAATTCCAAATTCAGTTGCATTGGCACACTTCCTGTAAAGTTCTGCTGAATATAACAGTGTCTTTGTAGGAATACACCCCTGATGCAAGCACGTACCGCCAACTTTCTCTTTTTCTACTAAGGCAGTCTTTAAGCCGTACTGAGCGGCTTTTATTGCAGCAACATAACCCGCTGGCCCACCCCCAATGATGGCAAGATCAAAGGTTGAGTTGCTAACTGGCAATCACTCCTCCTTTTTCCATGCAAATAATATTACAAAAATCAGAGCTATGGTTACCACCAAAATAACTTTAGGGCTAACATCCGGAATAATTGATTTCTCCATGGATAAAGACAACAATTTGCCTATCATTTTTTATCTTCTCCTTTCCTGTGCTTTCATTGATATTAACTATTTAAAAAAACCTTATCTATTTTAAGTATAAAGGCACACCCTTTTGATTCGATGTGCCTTTAACTATTTCTACCGGCGCAAACAGAAACCACTCTATTATGTGGCAGCGCTTCCTACCAGTGGTTTTGAAACAGACACGGAACTTGACTTATAACAATCTTTGTAATAGTCACCAGAATCATACAGCAATCTAAGGTTTTCCAGTACTTGATCAAACACCTGTCGCCAATCGGAGCCTACACGAAAAGCAAACATGGAGTTTTTTGGATTTTTTGTAGTATTGATAGAATTTCTAAAACGTTTTCTCAAGTTATCACCAGCATAAATATGGTCGTAAACATATTGCATGCCCTCGATAAAATCCTCCAACGTCATATCTACCAAACGGTGAACAACATGCGCAGTATCATAATATTCCCAATCATCAGGATAATTTTTTCTGAATATCCTCTTCTCCGAGTCCAACCTTTGATACAACTGTGTCTTTGGGAAAGGACAGTTAATTCCGAAAGTCAGAATATCAATGTTGTTTTCCAATATAAAATCGGTCATCCTTTTAAATGAATCTTTGCCGTCTCCATCAGCCCCGAAAACTACCGATCCCCAGACAACCAGGCCTGCATCGTGTATCTTTTGAATACAATCATAATAGCTATCGGTACCCAGCTTTAAATTTACCTTTTTATTCATCTTTTCCAGAACAGTTTCATTGGTAGATTCGATGCCCATAAGCATACCAAAACAACCGCTTTTCGCCATATAATCCAATGTTTCCTTATCCTGCGAAATATTTAATGCTGTAAACCCTAACCAGTCTTTTTGAAGATTACGGTCGACCATACCTTTAAAAAGATTTCTGGCTCTTTCGTTTGATCGCTTCCCATGTCCGTAAAAATTATCCTCTGCCAGCATGAGCCCCTTATAATCAGTTGCCGCCAATTCTTCCAATACGTCTTCGTAAGGTCTTTCCCTGAATTTTCTCCCCTGAAACGTCGGAACACTGCAAAAATCGCAATAATTCGGACACCCTTTTGTTGTAACAATGGAAGAAAATTTATAATTATATTTTTTCCTCATGAACTCCCTGTCCGGGAAAACCCTTTTCATCAAATTTAAAGGAGGCAGACCTCCGTCATAAATCTTTTTTAACTTTCCTGCTTCAAAGTCTTTTATTACCTGAGGCCATACTTCCTCCGCTTCACCAATAAAAACAGCGTCCACGTATTTGGAAGCTTCTTCAGGCACAACTGAAGCGTGTATCCCTCCCATAATTACAGGCATCCCCTTCTCTTTACATACTTTAGCAATTTTGTATGCTCTGGGTGATTGGTAGGTTACGGCCGTAATACAAACAAGGTCTACTGGCGCAAATGTAAGTTCCTCATTATCGTCAATTGCCAAATCAATATTTTCATCAATTACATCAAATTCCCAATCGCCAGGCGTAAGGGATTTAATGTAAGCAAGGTTCAGTGGCATCTGAACAATTACCGTAATACTCTCCTCTCCATGCCTCCCCGGCTTATGCGGATTAATGAGCATCATTTTTTTCATATTTCTACCTCCAATTCTCCAAAATTAAATTAGCAACACCCCATCCTGAAGAAACAACAGCACATATTCCAGGGCCAGGCCTTGTCCAATGACCCGTTAAATAAAGACCACCTACCGGCGTTGTCGGCGAAAGCCTTTGGTCCCATATTTGATCGGTACTTACGGCCCATCCATAAGCAGCCCCATTCGTATTCAACGTGTAACGCTCCAGGGTTTTCGGAGTAGCCGCTTCTATTACTTCTATATATTTTTTTATATCAGGCAAATAACCTTCCAACCTCTCCAAAGTGTTTGTAATCATATTTTGTTTTAATAGTTTCCAATCCGTTACGTTTTTATAAAAATTATCCTTCTTATATACCACCAATGATACTATTTGCTTATTTTGGGGAGCAAGGGTCGGACATATTTTGGTTGGCACAGAAATATACAACCATTCATTCTCCATAGAATCATAATCCGAGCCAGATAAATAAAACCCTCTTTTTAAATTACCTAAATCTATCCCTTTACCAATCCCCAGATATAAAAGGAAAAAAGTACAACTCTCCTTCATCCCTTCGATTTTTTTACGATACACCACATCAACATCATTATCATCCATCAAATCATAAAATGTCTGCCTTGCATCAATGTTTGATACAACTACGCGAGAATGTATCTCCTTGCCATTATCTAATTTAACGCCTGCAATAAATTTTTTGTTTATTAATATTTTTTTGACTTTGGATGATAGCATAACGTGCCCGCCAAAATCAATAAATTTCCTAAAAATTGCATTTGCAAACTCTTGCGTTCCTCCTTTTGGGAAATAGGCGCCATCTTTGAGATAATTAATCATCATTTGAGACATAGCAAGCGCAGATGCCTTCGATGGCGGCAAACCGATATAGCCCCATTGCCCCGAAAGAACCATTTTTAGCTCACTATCATCAAAAAAATGATCAAGCATCATCCCATACGTCATGTCTTTATATTTTTCTATAATCTGACTTTTTTCATTATTAAATGTAGCGCGATAAAGTTTTATGAAATCCTGGAAAAAAATCTTAATGTTATCACTTTCATGCGGATATCTTGTTTGTAAACGCAACTGATATTCATCTAAATCGGCAGGAATTTCAATGCTGAATGAAGGAAAAACTAAATTGTCCATAGGATCTAAATGATAAAAATCCATCTCAATCCCAAGTGTTTTAAAACAACGTCCAACTACGCTCCATTTCCCACACCCTCCGATGTGATGGACAGCGGCATCAAAATGAAATCCTTTTCTTTTAAACGAAGTACAGTATCCGCCCGGAATAAAATGCTGCTCGACAAGAAGTACTTTTTTCCCACTTTTGGAAAGGAATGCGGCACATATAAGACCAGCAATACCTGCACCGATTACAATAACATCGTAAAAAGAGTATAATGCATCAATTTTTGTGGATTTTACAGGAGAATTGTCTGATAGCATAAAACTCTATTTAAATTTTGATACTATCAAAGAAGAGCTGTTTCCTAAACGTGAGATAGAATTTATAAGGACGTTTTTGACTGGAACAGTTGCCGCTTTTTCTACAACCAAACCAAGATCACATGCCGGATCGGGTTCCTTATAGTTGATTATCGGAGGAACAGTATGTGTTTTGATAGACATCACTGCCGCCACTGTCTGCAATGATCCGGATGCATCAAGACATTCGCCTGTCATGGATTTGATAGCAGTTACAGGAATGAGTTTCGCGCGCATACCGAAGACCTCTTTTAATGCCTTTACTTCCATTATATCGCCATAGACTCCGGAATATGCATTGGCGGATATATAAGAAATGTCATGAAGCGTCAGTTTTGCATCTTCCAGGGCATTTTTGATAGCCCTGATGCTGCCGTCTGCTTGATAATCTTTGCTCATTGCCATTTTCGGATCAAAAGCGGTTCCATACCCCTTAACTTCAGCATAGATGTTCGCATTCCTCTTCAAAGCATCCTCCAGAGTTTCAAGAATAACCAATGCAGAGCCTTCACCAAGGATCATACCATTACGCCTTTTATCAAAAGGTGCGCTGATTTCCAGAGTACCGCTTTTACTTCCTGCCAGTATTTTTGAATTGTGCGCTCCCCAAAAGATATCATGACCCAAACCATAAACTCCCCCTGCAATTACCGCCTTCACCCTCCCCATCTTCAGGAAATCTGACGCGTAAATGATCGCGTCAATGCTGCTTGTTACGCCATTTGAAATTGTAGTATTTAACCCTGTCGCTTTGCAAAAAATTGAAGCACGGCTAGCAGGAGCGTTTATCACTGTGTTAGGAAAGTCCATAGGATTTACATAATTTGGACCTTCCCGTAACGACTGAAAATCAAAAGAACTTATACTATCTATACTGCCATACGTAGAACCAACAACAATCCCTAATTCATCTTCGCTATATGTGTTATTTTCAAGATTTGCATCCTTGATTGCCAGGCATGTCGCAGAAGATACCAGGAGAGACGTTCTATCGATATGGCGAATGCCTTTTTTCCCCAAATAAACTGTGGAGTCGAAATTTGTAATTTCCCCCGCCAGTTTGCTATTAAAATTACTTACATCAAACAACGTTATCGGTTTAATACCTGATACACCGTTTATCAAATTTTGCCAAAAAACATCTTTCGTTTCTCCGAGAGGTGAAATGACAGATATTCCTGTAATGACAATCCTCGTTTCGCCCATTTATAAACCTCTTCTTAATCTTATACGCTTCAACTTGTGGAAAAACCGATATAAATACAATTACTTTTTTAACAAGGATACTATTGATAAAAACGCACCTATTTAACCCGTGAATTTTTTTATCACCAAACAGCTGTTATTGCCTCCAAAGGCATGAGCATTGTTCAATGCGATGTTTACAACTTGTTTTCTCATCACGTTGGGAACATAATCCAAATCACACTCCGGATCTGGAGTAACATAGTTTATCGTAGGAGGAATAATGTCATTTTGTACCACTAATGCACAGGCAATCGATTCTATAACACTTGCAGCCCCCATCGTATGCCCGATCATTGATTTTATTGAGCTAATTGCCAGATGGCCTGGCTTGTCGCCAAAGACCTTCTTTATTGAAATTGTTTCTGCCTTGTCATTTGCCGGAGTTCCTGTGCCATGAGCGCTTATGTATTGAACATCTTCAGGCCTGAGATTTGAGTACTTCAACGCCTTTGCCATTGCAGAAACTACTCCTTCGCCATCCGGATGCGGTATCGTGATATGATATGCATCGCAACTCAAACCATATCCGATAATTTCGGCATAGATATTTGCATTTCTTTTCTCTGCGCATTCCAGCGATTCTAAAACAAGTATTCCCGCACCTTCACCCACCAGCATACCTTTTCTATTCTTATCAAATGGCTGGCATATTTCAGGTGCTATTGCTCCTAAGCGGGCAAAACCGGTAAAAGCAACTTTAGAAAAGGGGTCCGACCCTCCGGCAACCATCGCATCAACCCTTCCGAATCTGATTAAATCATACGCATAACCAACCGCGTAATTCCCTGCCGCACAGGCAGTAGGTATTATGGTATTGGGGCCTTTTAACCCAAATTCAATCGCAATGTTGGCGGGAATATTATTACACGGATGCTTCAAAAACAAACCGGGGTCTACTTTATCCTCACCGTCTCTATGCCTGATATGATTTACCTTTTCTAATATTTGTATTTCACCGGCAGTTGTGCCTACAGAAACTCCCATTCTTTCCAAGTTAACCTTGGATAAATCAATTTTTGCGTCGTCTAACGCAAGCTTCGTAGCCGCTATGGCAAATTGTGATCCCTTACCAATCTCTTTTAAAACACCGTTCTTAATATAATCTGAATAGTTAAAATTTTTTACCTCACACCCTCTGTGCACTCTGTATCCGGAAGTATCTATGCAAGCCACTTCATCCACACCGGATTTACCTGCAATAAGCGCACTCCAAAAAACATCTTTCCCCGAACCAATAGGGGTTATCATTCCCACACCAGTTATTACAACACGTTTATTCATGATATTTTTCAATTAAACTAACGAACTTTTCTCCGCAATCCCAAAAGTCAAAGCCGCTTTAGCTGCAATCTTTTCCTGTACTTTCACTACAGACTGAACTATAGCGCCTTTCGATACAATTTTCTCAACAATAACTTCTATAGTAAGTTGATCACCAGGAATGACGGGTTTTGTAAATCTGGCATTATTAACTGACGCCAGCAGAAAAACCGTATCTCCATCGTTTTTGGAAGGAAGGCTTTTTTTGAACAAAATTATTGATGCTTGCGCCATCGCCTCAATGATTAACACACCGGGCATGATGGCAAAATCAGGGAAATGGCCAACAAAGACAGGTTCATTACCGGAAATATTTTTTACGCAAACGATCCTCTTGCCTTCTTCAAACTCAATCGCTCTATCAATAAATATGAAGGGATATTTTTGAGGAAGAAGATTCCGTATTTCCTCAAAAAGTATCATAGTTGAATATCTCTTTCTTCCATTGCGCAATAGTTTCGAATGATTCTTACTTCTCACTCTCCGCCAGAACCGATTTTGTCAAACCAATCGTGGCACTTAACGAGGTAATATCTACAAGTTTTTCTTCGGGAATTTGCACTTTAAATTTCTTTTCTATGAGAGCCAAAATCTCAAGCGCCAAAAGAGAATCTATCTCTAAGTCTTGAAAAAAATTCGCATCCCTTTTCTCCCAGATTTCTTTTTCATCCATCTCTGTAACCTCAGCAACTATAGAGGTTACACCCTTTTCAATCTCTTCGTCGTTCAACATAATCCTCCTTAATAATTTTTGCCTTATAAAATCCCTACGTCCATCCCATCATTTGCGAAATCTAAAGGAGAATCATGGTAGCAGACACAAATTATATTGTCAATAATATTCTTTCTGCGAATGATAAAAATTGACATGTATTCATCTTATGACTATAAGATTGAATTTATCCCAGTATAAATGTACTATAACTTTTTTTATAAATTTATACAAAATTCAATAAATTAACAGGAGGATAGGTCTTGGTAAAAAAAGCACAGAAATTGTCAAATAACGGTAGCGCTATAAAAACAGAAAAATCGCACTTGATTGTTCCTGATAATCCTATTATCCCGTTTATCAGAGGAGACGGCACCGGCCCTGATATATGGAATGCTTCAGTACGAGTATTTGACGCGGCAGTAAGGATTGCTTACAAAGACAAAAAAAGGGTTCACTGGCTGGAAGCGCTCGCTGGTGAAAAGGCTTTTAATGAATGTGGTGAATGGTTGCCCAAAGAAACCTTAAATGCTATAAAAAAATATAAAGTTGCAATCAAGGGACCCCTGACCACTCCTGTCGGAGGGGGAATCAGAAGTCTAAACGTCACGCTTCGTCAGGAACTTGATCTCTATGCATGTGTCCGCCCCGTCCGTTATTTCGAAGGCGTTCCCAGTCCTGTAAAGTCGCCAGAAAAATTAAATGTCATCATTTTTCGCGAAAATACTGAGGATGTTTATGCAGGCATTGAATACAAAAAAGGATCTCCCGAGGCAAAAAAACTTTCTGCATTTTTAGAAAAAGAATTTAAGAAAAAAATCAGAAAGGATTCCGGTATTGGCATTAAACCGATAAGCGTGACAGGAACCAAAAGATTGGTAAGACGGGCTATTCAGTATGCTATTGACAAAAAAAAATGCAGTGTAACCCTCATGCATAAAGGCAACATCATGAAGTACACAGAAGGCGCCTTTCGTGAATGGGGTTACGAAGTTGCAAATGATGAATTTTCAAAATTTGTAATAACCGAAGACGAAGTACAAAAAAAATATAATGGCAAAGCGCCAAAAAATAAGGTTGTTATAAAGGACAGGATTGCGGACGCAATGTTCCAGCAAGTACTCCTTAGACCTGAAGAATACAGCGTTATTGCCACACCAAATTTAAACGGTGATTATATTTCAGATGCCTGTGCGGCACAGGTTGGCGGGTTAGGCATGGCACCGGGCGCAAATATCGGTGATAAAGCGGCAATCTTCGAAGCAACGCATGGAACTGCGCCAAAATATGCCGGAAAAGACGTTGTTAATCCTGGCTCGGTAATTTTATCAGGGGTTATGATGTTTGAACATCTTGGATGGGATAAAGCAGCAAGTATAATTATAACAGCACTAGAAAAAACCATTCGCCAAAAGACTGTAACATACGATTTGGAACGGCAAATGGAAGGCGCAAAATTAGTAAAATGTTCGGAATTTGCAGACAGAATAATCGCAAACATGACACAATAATTTTCAAATATTTAATTATATAGCATTTTGAATTTTACAATTTCAGTATTCACACATCATGAAACCAATGGAGTTTTGCTATGACCAGAAAAAAAATAACCGTTATTGGCGCGGGCAATGTTGGCGCAACATTGGCACAGCGCCTTGCTGAAAAGAATCTTGGAGACATCGTACTTTTAGACATAATACCAGATATGCCACAAGGAAAAGCATTAGATATCGCAGAAACAGGCCCGCTTTGCTACTTTGATTCAGCCATTACCGGAACAAACGGGTACGAGGAAACGAAAGACTCCAACATCGTGATTATTACTTCCGGAGTCGCAAGAAAACCGGGAATGAGCAGAGACGACTTACTTACTGTAAATGTCGGAATCGTGAAAGGAGTCGCTGAAAGCGTAGCGAAAACTTCACCGAATGCCATTCTTATTTTAGTATCAAACCCATTAGATGCCATGACATATGTGGCTTACAAAATCAGCAAATTCCCAAAACATCGGGTCATCGGAATGGCTGGCGTTTTGGATGCCGCACGGTTTAGCGCCTTTATCTCTATGGAACTGGGAGTTTCCGTAGAAAATATTCATGCATTTGTCCTTGGAGGGCATGGAGACACTATGGTGCCTTCTACCCGGTATACAACTGTTGCCGGAGTTTCCATAGAAGAATTAATTCCGCCTGAACGATTGAAAGACATTGTTGTGCGGACAAGAAATGGCGGCGCAGAAATTGTAAATCTACTCAAAACAGGAAGCGCTTTCTACGCACCTTCCGCGGCTGTTGTGGAAATGGTTGAAGCAATTTTAAAAGACAAAAGGAAAATCTTGCCTTGCGCCGCTTTTTGCGAGGGAGAATACGGAATACAAAATCTTTTTGTTGGTGTTCCTGTGATACTTGGTTCCAATGGAATTGAAGATATTTTTGAAATCAATCTTAACGAAGAGGAAGCCACCGCTTTACATAAATCTGCAAATGAGGTAGAACTGTTATGCAATAAGGTAGACACTTTATTAGGTCATTAAATTAATATCAATATAAAGAAATAACTTCCCGATCATCTCTATAATTATTTTTGAATATGTAAAATTAAGGTTGTATTTTCTTCAATTATCTATTATTATAAATTCCATGTTGTGAATTATTTCGTCAATAAAATAAGGTGTAATTGATAATGATTGCATTGTGCAGCCATAGGCATTCAAGCGATACGAATCAAAATACCGCATTAAAAAAATCCTTCCCATTATCACAATTCAAACATTTCTGGATTAATTTTTACAAAACATCTTTTTACCTTATATGGGATTTTTTTTCCCGTTATACATCCATGCTATTTATTCTACTACTAGCAACCATTATTTTAAAATCAATTGCAATAGCAGGTGATCCGGAGAATTCTGTCTTTGGATATCATCCCGCGGCAGTATTAGAAAATGGCTATTCTGACAACGGTTTGTTTGATGCCGAATATATAGGCGTAAAGTGGACACGCCAGGCAACACCTGCTTATTGGTCAAACGTGCAACCAGATCTAAATGCCGATGAGTACGATTTTGATTTTTATGATAAACAGTGGGGTAATGTTCCGACAAGTATGTGCATTATGGGATGCCTTGCTCCGGGAAGCGGACGAACATTAGAAGATTCCTGGTATCCAACTAATGAGGAACAATATATCGCATTTGTAAAAGCAACTGTGGAACGTTACGATGGAGATGGAATTGACGATATGCCAGGTTTGCAGAACCCGATTAAATACTGGCAGGTGGGAAACGAGTTTGGAGGCTCCGGATGGTCGGATTTTGCAGACTTACAAAAAATATCTTATCAGGCAATTAAGGAGACATGTCCTGATTGTACTGTGTTGCTTGGCGGCATAGCAAGTTTATCTTTTGATTACATGTCCCGTTTTGATGAATATTACGGATCCGTTATTGAAGAATTGAACGGCAATTTCATAGATATTATCGATATTCATTGGTATGAAGAAGCTGACGGCGGTTATCGTTTGAAAGACAATACAACCGGTGATGACATTTTGGACCATGTTCGTGATTTTCTGGTTAAGAGCGGCTTTCCCGAAGATATGCCTATTTGGTCAACAGAAATGGGAACTTATTCAGGCCAACCTGAAGGACTACCTTACCAAACAGAGCACCAGCATGCTACAGACAATTTTAAACGTTATATTTACGGTCTATCAAGAGGCATAGCAAAAATTTTCCAATCCTATGGAATGATGGAAGGTTGGCAAGATGAAGATGATACTTTTGACCATACAGGTTTAATATATGAAGGGAAAAATTCCAGCGACAGAGGTCTTGGAATAAAAAAACTCGGATATTATTCTTATAAAAAAATGACTGAAACATTAGAAGGCGCCGATTGGTCAACATTAGAAATGTTACGTGATGGTACCGACACGGATTTACTTTATCTTTTCAGGATTATAAAAGATAATATCCCCATCTACATTGCATGGTGGGACTATTTTGACGATCCGGATTATTTCCAGGGAAATACAAAAGATATACGTTTAAGAGGTATTCCGGGAAACATCATTTCCATTACAAAGGTTGTTCCGGAATATGTATATGGAGAAGAAATAACCGATTATGATACGGCTTTCACCGTTTATACCAGCCCCATACGAAGGGGTATTGCAAAAATCTCTCTAGATGAAACACCAGTTTTCATAACACTGTCTCAAGACTTCGATCCATCACGGAGAAAAAAAAAGTAAAAACAAACAGTTATCGAATTTCAAAACCCTTTGCACATTGAATTCAGCAAATCATTCAGGTACATTGCCATGTCTAAAATTACATCATTTTTCTCTCTCTTTAAATTGACTGTACCATTTATTATTTTAACAACATCCTCAATATCCACAGCAGCAACCACCGAAGAATCGGTGTTCGGATATCATCCTGCCGGTATATTTGAAGATGGTTATCAAAATAACGGCTACGAGGATGCAGAGTTTATAGGGATTAAATGGACCCGTCAGGCAACACCGGCATACTGGTCGATAGTCCAGCCAGACATTGAAAAAGAAGAATATGACTTCGAATTTCATGACGAACAATGGGGTTCAGTGCCTGTAAGCATTTCCATAATGGGAGATTTGGCGCCGGGAAAAGACCGCACCGTAGAAAATTCATGGCAACCGATAGATGAAGATGCATATGTTGCATTCGTGAAAACAACTGTTGAACGTTATGACGGAGACGGCATAGACGATATGCCCGGCCTCAAAAACCCTATAAAATACTGGCAAGTATGTAATGAATTCGGAGATTCCGATTGGTCTGATTTTGCAGATTTACAGCGAATTACCTACCTTGCCATCAAAGAAGCATGTTCCGAATGCTACGTTTTATTTGCAGGCATTCAAAGCCTCTCCTACGATTACATGCCTCGTTTTGAAGAGAAATATGGGCCCGTCATTAAAGAGTTAAATGGCAAGTACCTTGATATAATAGATTTCCACTGGTATGAAGAAGGCAACGGAGGGTACAAACTTAAGGATAATACGTCCGGCAATGATATTCTCGATTATATCCGCAATTACTTTACAGAAAGTGGTTTTTCAGAAAACATTCCCATCTGGTCAACGGAAATGGGCACGTATTCCGGTGAACCTGAAGGTTTGCCCTATCAAACGGAACACGAACAGGCAATAGACAACTTTAAACGCTACATTTACGGCCTCTCCAGAGGAATATCTAAAATCTTCCAATCGTATGGGTTGATGGAGGGTTGGCATGATGAAGATACAATATTCGATCATACAGGATTAATCTACGAGGGAAAAAATTCTGACGACCTCGGTTTAGGCGTAAAAAAACTTGGATATTATTCTTATAAAAAAATGACTGAGATGCTTACTAACGCTAATTTCTCGACATTAGAAATGGTACATGACGGCACCCAATCCGATCTGGTCTATGTTTTCAAAGTAGAAAAGGAAAATGAACCACTTTACATTGCATGGTGGGATTATTTTGATGATCCAACCTATTCTTCCCGCGCAAGAAAACGAGTAAACATAAATGGTTTTGACGGAAGATACGTAACTATTACCAAAGTTGTTCCTGATTTTGAGTACGGGAAAGAAGTTGATGATTATCATTCCGCATTTACCGTTAATACACGTCGTGTACAGAGAGGAAATGTCAGAATCTCTCTGGATGAAACACCCATCTTTATAACTATCTCGAACAATTAGCACATGAGAGAAATTTATTCGATAAACATCAATGGTGCCTGTGGCGCGAACAACCTTCTTTTTTTATAAAGAACACAGTTACCGGTAAAGTAAGATAGGACAATCCGTGTGCCTCATAACCCTTACTGTTGTGCTGCCCAGAATCATTTCCTGTAGTTTGGAGTGTCCGTATGCGCCCATAACCAATAAATCACAGTTATCTTTGCATGCATCCTGTATCCCCTTTGCGTGATCCTTTCCTTCCATTGCAACAATATTCGCTGAAAGTTTAAAACCGCTGAGAAACATTTTTGCTTTAGATAAGATACTCAGGGCTTTATCCTTCGTATCGTCAACACAAACTAATGTTATTTTTAAGTTCATTGATTGTGCCATTTCAGCCCCGATCTTCAATGCTTTTTCTGCAAACAAACTTCCGTCGAATGCAATGAGCATGTTACGAAACGGTTTGAATCTCGGAGGTGTTATAAGAACCGGTTTGTGTGTTTTCCGTACAACGAATTCTACGTTTGAACCAAGAAATACATCACGCCATTCCGCGTGGATTCCCATCTTTCCCATAACAATCAGATCATAATTTGCCGATGATTTAACAATTTCATGATTTACAATACCCTCTTGTATTTCACGGGTGAACGGGATTCCTGCTTGTATGCATTTCCCTTCTACCTGATTTAAGGCAGCATCTGCTTTCGAATCAAGCATTTCTCTGACTGTTTGATTAAACGTCCCATAAGGAACCATACCTCCAATACTCGTACCGATATCGTGAATTAAAGGGCCTGCCAATATTTTAATATCCTTCACAAATAATCCATGAACACTCGCATTATATATTTTTGCGATATTTACAGCATAATCAGCCGCAGCGAGGCTATTATCGGAACCATCTGTAGGAACTATAATTTGTTTTAGCATAGGGAACCTTAATAAAAAGATTTAAATTGTTTGCCATCGATTAAGTTATTTTGAGCATGTTGCGAAGAAGCAACCTGATTATTACGCTGAGCAAAATTTTTGTCAAGTTAAAATATAAATTAAGGAAAATTCAAACAATCTTTACGTAATTAAGTACTCCAAAAATTTATTCTGAGAGACGTGAGAATCTGTTATTTTTTATTTGTTTTTTTACTTAATTTGAGCTTGACATTATGTTTGATAGATATATAATTTTTATCGATTTTTATTTATTTCTTGTTATTTAAACTGAAAGAAATTTGTAAGCAGGGGAAAGTATTAAAATGATTTTAGGAACTAATCATTCGGCAGATAAACAGGCAAAGAAACTGGAGCGTTTATCATTCATCAAAGAAAGGTATCGGAAATTAGTGCTTGAGCCAAGAAAAGAAATTGAATTTGAAATTGAGCGAGCGCTTGATGATGAAGATGTCGATATGGAACCTGCTTAACTTATTCTGGTTTTATGAATCATGAATCATGAGTAATGACTTACGACTTACACCATTCTGTACTGTAAGAAGTTTTATTGATGATTTCTAATTTCATGCAAGTGAAACTTTTTTATTACCTGTAATTTAAAAGTCCTTCCACTACCACATCATCTGAAAATCTATATTGTCGTACTTCAGTTATTTTCAGGGCATCGCATATATTATCAACTCCTTTGCCCAGCACCGGAGATGCACCATCGCCTCCAATTATAATGGGGGCGATAAATACAATAATTTTATCTGCAAGACGTTCTTCTAATAACGAGGTAATTAGTTTACTACCCCCTTCCACCATAATATTTGTCAACCTCATTGCCCCCAACTCCAAAAACAGTTCTCTTAAATCGACACGATCATTATTGCCTTTCGTTTCTATAACGGTACATCCTGATTTCCTTAATGTCTCGATGTTTTTTGGGGAGGCATTTCTGCTCACTCCGACAATTATTTCACTCTGCTTGGCCGTCCTGACAAGCGCGGATGTTAAAGGAAGCGAGGCCTTGCCATCAACAATTATTCTTTTTGGATTTCTCCCGCCATTAAAGCGGCATGTCAATAGAGGATCATCTTTCAAAACAGTGTTAATTCCAACCATTACGCCATCAATCTGACTGCGTATTTTATGAACATAACGGCGCGACTCTTCTGACGTAATCCATTTTGAATCACCGGTAACGGTAGCAATCTTGCCGTCAATAGACATCGCCCATTTTATAATTACATAAGGCATCCCTTTTTGAATTAATTTAAAGAAAGGTGCGTTGATCTTTCTGGCCTGATCCTCCATGACACCCATACGCACTTCTATTCCTGCGGCCTGTAATTGCTTTAACCCTTTGCCTGAGGTGATCGGGTTAGGGTCCAAAAACGTGGTAACGACTCTTTTAATTCCTGCCCCGATTATCGCGTCAGCACAAGGCGGGGTTTTGCCATGATGAGCACACGGTTCCATAGTCACATAGAGCGTGGAACCTTTACAATTTGTTCCGGCATCGTTTATCGCGTGTGTTTCTGCGTGAGCCCCTCCATAGTTTTTATGATAACCCTTCCCCACGATTTCATCTTCTTTTACAATAACCGCGCCAACCATCGGATTCGGCTCAACCATCCCTCTGCCTTTCTCCGCAAGTTCCAGGGCAAGCGCCATATATTTCTCATCACATTCTTTTGCAGGTGGCATAAAAATATATATTATTCCCGAACATCAATTTTCCGAATTTACAGAATAATTAAGCGATTATCGTAATTTTTCCAGTCTTTGAAAAAAATCAGGAAATGTTTTAGATACACATTCCGGATTTTTAATCACTATACCGTCCGATTTCAATCCTATTAACGCAAAACTCATTGCCATACGATGATCATCATACGTTTCAATTTCCGCAGGTTTCGGCATGGAAGAAGGTTCGATCTCAAATCCGTCTTCATATTCCACAACCGAAATTCCCATTTTTCGCAATTCTTTTACTACCGCGGCTATTCTATCCGTTTCCTTAATTCTCATGGTTTTCACATTACGTACCCGTGTTCTTCCTTGAACATAAACCGCAATGGCCGCCAACGTCTGCACCACATCAGGCATATCACCCATATCGATATCGATACCCTGCAACGCCCTGCCGCTCACTTCAATCCAATCTCTCCCCATAGTAACGTTACACCCCATTTTTTTTAATACATCGGCAAAATGGATGTCTCCCTGCAAAGAATCTCCCCCTACCCCTTCAACCCGCACCCTTCCTCCTGTAATGGCAGCAACAGCAAAGAAATAAGACGCCGCAGAAGCATCCCCCTCCACCTCGTAGGAAATTGCCCTGTATCGCTGACCGCTCTTCACAAACAATTTTTTATAATCGGTATTTTCTACTGTTACACCGTACTTGTTCATTAAATCAATCGTCATATCCACGTAACGCTTCGATACCAGATCACCTTTCACCTCTATTGTCACATCATCCTTTGCATACGGAGAAACCATTAATAAAGCGCTAAAATACTGACTGCTTAAATCACCTTTCACTTTAGCATACCCTCCCTTCAATCCTTTCCCATTTACAATAACCGGGGGGCAGCCATTTTCATATTTTGATTTCACCTCAGCGCCAAGTTGATTTAATCCTTCCAGTAAGTCCTGTATAGGCCTTTGTCCCATTCGTTCCACACCGCCAATTTCATACACCCCGCACCCCAACGTCAGCATTGCGGTAAGAAATCTCATGGCAGTCCCTGCGTTACCGATGAATAAGTTTGCTTTCTCTGCAGGAATAGACCCTCCCTTGCCATAAACAGTAAATTTATTTGCTTCTTTCCGTTCCTCAACAGATATCCCTAATGTATTTAAACATGACGCCATATATTTAGTGTCATCGCTAAAGAGAGCATTATTAATTATTGAGGTTCCATCAGCCAAAGCTGCTGTAATTAATGCCCTATTCGTATAACTTTTTGAACCAGGAACCCTAACCACTGCATTTACACTTCCCGTGATAGGTTTTATCTTGATCACATTCATGCCACCATCCCGTCAATCTAAAAAACTCTTTTCCAGTGATATATTAAATTGGACTCTACATACAAATAATTAACAATAAACAAAATCAATATAGCAAACATATGGCGAATTTAAAGCAAATAATCGTTACATAAAACACTCCTCCATACACACTCCTCCTTTCAATTCAAAAGAATCATCACCGCAAAAAAAGGTAATAAGATAATAGCATTTGTTACAAAACATATTTATTATATAATAAATGCATTAATGACAGATTATACATGTACAGGTTTTAAAGTATCAGGAAAAAGATGTAAAGGAGCTGCGAATGAATAACAGAATTATTTTATTTGTTTTTTTTGTGCTTAATATACCCGTTATCGCTTACGGACAATTTATTGATTTAGAATCACAGCAGATACGATTAAAAACCGGGTTACCCAGTGTTTTCACCGTAAACAATGCAAGGCAGATTTCCGGCAATGACGAAGAAGCGGTGCTGAGTGTTAATATAACTCTGAAAAGCGGCAGGATAGAATCTGTTAGCAAAGACGGAGGGTACTGGATTATCACCGTTAGAACAAACAGCAAATCCGCCTCTACCTATTTGATAAAAGACAGTCAATTCAAGATCGCAGGAGAAGAATCAAAAAAAGTTATTGTCAGTTCGATTCATTGGAAAGATGGAAATTAATACACTGATAACCTCTGCAACTATAAACGGAATTTTCTTATGAAAGTATATTTTGTCGGCGCGGGACCAGGAGACAAAGATCTCATAACAATAAAAGGTTTTAACCTTCTGAGACGAACGGAATATTGTATATACGCCGGATCACTGGTAAATAAAGAACTGCTCTCCGCATTGCCTCCCAATGCGAAAAAGTACGATTCTTCCAAAATGAATCTGGAAAATATAGTGGATGTCTTTAAAGAGGCAAAAACAATGAACAAAGACCTTGTACGTTTGCATTCCGGAGACCCTGCTATTTACGGCGCAATACAGGAACAAATGCACGCTCTTAATGAACTGGAAATCCCCTACGAAATTGTTCCTGGAGTGAGCTCTTTTGTTGCGGCAGCCGCCGCGTTGAACCAGGAATTAACTCTTCCGGGCGTCACCCAGACAATTGTAATCACACGCATGGAGGGCAACACCCCCATGCCGGAGAAAGAACATCTCAGCAAACTCGCCCCCTCCACTCCTACCCTCTGTATTTTTCTCAGTATTGAGAAGATATCTGAAATAGTAAAAATACTTCTTCCTCATTATGGAAAAGATTGTCCGATTGCAGTCGTCTACAAGGCCTCGTGGCCGGAACAGAAAATAATTCGCTCCCGATTGTCAAACATTGAAAAAACAGTACAAGACGAAGCGATAACAAAAACCGCCATGATCATCGTAGGACACGTGCTGGATAAGGAATTTGAGCGATCTATCCTCTATAGTGAAAATACCTGCAAGAAGCAATAATGCCCTCATAAAAATAAAGATTCTCCTTGACAATTCAAGGTTTTGCGCTCTATCGCAGAAATCTCTTTCTTTTAAATTTTTTTTAATTATGCCAGAAAATACTTGATTCGGAATCTTAATTAATGTATTCTAACCCCTATATTAGCTTGTCCTTATGGTAATATCATATACACCATATTTTTAGAAAGGAGAAAGTTGTATGAATAAACAGGAGTTGGTTGAGCATGTTGCGAAGGAATGTGATGTTTCAAAGGCTTGCGGGGAAAAGGCAGTAAATGCTGTGTTGAACGGCATAAAACAAGGCGTAAAGAAGTCGAAGGAAGTACGCCTGATTGGTTTTGGAACCTTTTCGGTAAAGAATAGAAAAGCGCGAAAAGGGAGAAATCCTCAGACAGGAGCAGTTATTAATATAAAAGCAAGCAAAGCTATTAAATTCAGCGCAGGACAAGATTTTAAAAAAGTTGTAGGAAAATAAATAATAAATACTTCATAATATTATAAAAAAAAGCAGGCTTAAAAGCCTGCTTTTTTTTTCATAATAAAACGCGAGTTGCATAACAAAAGTTCTTATCATTAAGGAATCGACACCTTTTCCTGATTTTGTTGCCTGCGCGTTGTTCTTCTTTCGTTTTCAGTAAGATATTTCTTTCTTAAACGAAACGTCTCAGGAGTAATTTCAACCAACTCATCATCTTCAATATATTCCAGCGCCATCTCCAGTGAAAATTCCCTGTGAGGTGATAATTTAACGCCTTTTTCCCCTGTAGCCTGCCTGATATTCGTGGCTTTCTTTGCCCTTATTACATTAACAACAATATCATTTTGCTCACAGTGTTCGCCGACAATCATTCCTTCATACACCTGTTCTCCCGGTTTAACAAACATTTCCCCGCGGTCCTGCAAACCTTCCAATGCATACGACGTCACATCTCCCATCGCCATAGAAATCAATACCCCCTGTGTCCTATGCACAATATCCCCTTTGTAAGGCTCATAATCATGAAAATTATGATGCATAACCGCTTCCCCACGCGTGGAGCTCAGCACACGATTCCTCAGACCTATTAATCCCCGGGAAGGCACTTTAAATTCAAAATGTGTGTATTGCTTTTCTGTCTTCATGCTGACAATTTCACCTTTTCGTGCCCCCAGGAGAGAAATCACCTGTCCCTCCATTTCTTTCGGCACATCTATTACAACGTATTCCACCGGCTCCATTTTTTTGCCGTCTATCTCCTTAAAAATCACTTTCGGCTTGGAAACCTGTAATTCATATCCTTCCCTGCGCATATTTTCAATTAATATTGAGAGATGCAACAATCCTCGCCCTGAAACGCGAAAAGAATCGGGCGATTCCGTTTCTTCAACCTTGAGAGCGACATTTGAGCGTAGTTCTCTGAATAATCTTTCCCTCAAATTTCTACTGGTAACAAATTTACCCTCTTTACCACAAAACGGCGAATTATTAACGGAAAACACCATGGAAAGTGTTGGCTCATCGATATGTATCAATGGCATTGCCTGCGGGTTTTCAACAGAAGTGATCGTATCGCTGATATCAATATTCTCAATTCCCGTTAATGCGATAATGTCGCCCGCCGTTGCAGACAGTACTTTTTCCCTTGATAACCCCACAAACGCAAATATTTCAGTAATTTTATGAGTGGTTTGTTTGCCTTCTTTGTCTATCCTTGTAACTTGTTGTCCGGTAGTAATTGTGCCTGAAAAAATCCTGCCTATCCCAATCCTGCCGACATAATCATTATAATCAAGTGAAGCTATCTGCATCTGCAAGGGGAAATCGGTATCATAACACGGTTTGGGAACATTTTGCAAAATTGCATCCAGAAGAGGTTTGATAGTAGTATTTTCATCATCAAGAGATAACTTGGCATAGCCGTTTCTTCCGCTTGCATACACAATTTTAAAATCCAACTGTTCATCGTTGGCTTCGAGCTCCACAAAGAGATCAAATACTTCGTTGATTACATCCTGACAACGGGCATCCGGACGGTCTATCTTGTTAATCACAACAAGAGGGTTTAAATTGTAGCCAAGGGCTTTTCGAAGAACGAATCTGGTCTGAGGCATGACCCCTTCCGCCGCATCAACCAGCAGCAACACACCATCCGCCATTTTAAGAACCCGTTCCACTTCTCCGCCAAAATCAGCATGTCCCGGTGTATCGATAATATTTATTTTCACCCCTTCATAACTAATTGCAGTATTTTTCGCCAATATAGTTATGCCCCGCTCACGCTCCAGGTCGTTTGAATCCATGATCCTTTCAGTATGCTGAATCTGCTGATTTACCCTGAATGTGCCGCTCTGTTTAAGCAACTGATCTACTAGGGTAGTCTTGCCATGATCAACATGAGCAATGATAGCTACATTACGGACATTGTCTCTTACAATTTTTGCCATTCTTTTCCTCAAATTTCTTATGGAGACATCAAGATGTTTCCACAGTAAACCAAAATAAAAAAGCCGCAACGAAGAACGAAGCGGCATATAATAATACTTACTATATGTTGGATATAAAATATTTTAACTAGATTATTACAAACATTATTTTTTCTGTCAATAGAAATAAACAACCACACAACTTTCTGCCACATAACTTTCCGCACTAAACATTCTTCAATTTATATTCCCTGAATGAAAACAAATCCTATCTATCAATAGCACTTATACTTAAAGTACCTTTTTCTGGTCATCTGACACACAATGAACAACAAGGAATAACACCCCTATAACATACCAAAGAAATAATGATTCCGGAGTCTTCCAGAAAATATCCGTTAAACCATGAGAAACAATCGAAACAAGACCTGCCGTAATGCCCACAAGCAGAATATTCTCAAATCTATCCCCGTTCATTGATTTTCTCGTTTTTGTCGCACTATAAAATATCCTTATAAACATCCAGAGAAAAATCGCCAGTCCAAATATACCCGCTTCCACCCACATATGCAGGAGGATATTATGGGCATGTGAAAGACCTTCGACCGTCTGTTCTTTCTTCGTATCTGTCTTCTTTTTCTCCTTGACCGTTTTTGCCGTATTGTCTCTAAGAGATTTAAGAGATTTTTTTTCTTTTTCTTTAATCTCCTTTCTATATGTTTTATAAATATCCCGGAAATTCCTTTTTCCTGGTCCGATCCCCAGCAACGGATAATCGCGAATAACGGCAATCGCGACCTTCCAGCACATCAATCTTTCTCCCAGAATCTTGTTTGAAGAAAAGAATTTATCATATTGCGTGATAGTTTTTGCATGCGTGGAATATTTCGATGGCAAAAGTACGAATAACAATGGACACAGCACAATGACAGCAAGAAGCATATACCTTTTTTTCAATGCGAACGCTATATAAAACACGGCTATCAGATTTGCAACCCAGCTTGTTCTGTTCATTGTCAATACTAATGAATATCCGCTTATTAAAATGAAACCCGTGAGGCAGATGCGAACAAGAACATTTCTGTAATAAATAAATAAGCAAATCGCAAGAGGCAGGAATAAGGAAATGTATTTTGCAATACGTGAGTGATATTCAAAGGTGGCAATCAACCTGTCGTCTCTTATGGCAATTCCCGTATAATACCCGTACAAACCATACCCGCATATCAATCCGCATGTAATAAGCATTGCCTTTACTATGCGTTTAATTTGGTCAATACTGTGTATGGTATTAACCATACAAAAAAAGATGATGAAGTATTTGAAATAGTCATGCAACAATGTTTCGAAACAATATTTCGGATTTTTTGAAAAGATGGATGTTATTAAAAGGCAAATTATAAATAACACTATGGGAATGTTAAGCGCTGTCTTCTTAAAAACAACTCTTTTTTCACAAACCATCCGATACGCCAAACATCCAACCATTGTCATCAGACACAATATTTCAATGACATCAGCGCCGTAAGGAAAAAATGTCAAAATAAAAAAATACGCAATAAATGCGTATTCTGAAATTTGACTCGTATACTTGATATTTTTTGTATCCATCAAAGTTTATTTTCCAATTTTATACCTGTAATAATTTTCACTTCCCTGGTTTTGCCGATCTTAATCCCATCCAATCAGGACAAAACAATATATGCCAGAGAAAAAGCCTGTAATAAATGTTCAGCCGGTACCGTAGTTTTCTATTGAGAAATATCACAACAATGTTACCAATACTGTTTATAGTCAAATTCAAGAAAATCTTTATCACATAGAAAATCCTGAATAAAACATACACGTTCCGTGAAGAATTCTTCTTAAAATAAAGATACAACGACCGGCAATATTCAATTTGTGATTGCCACGGGGCCTTTTTCTTGCTTTCCCCCCCTAAATGACTTACCCTGGCGTCAGGGACATGAAACACTTTCCATCCTGCCTTTTTCATGCGATAACACCAGTCAGTCTCTTCAAGAAAGAAAAAATAATCTTCATCCAGCCGGCCCACCCGTTCAATTGCCTCGTTTCTCACAATAATACACGCCCCAATGACCGATTCCACCTCTCTAGGTTTCGTAACGGTTTGTTTTTTACTCAGGTACTTATCCGGAAACAACCATCGCAATAAACTTTTATTCAATAATTCCGTCGCCATCGTTGGATAATTGTCAAAACTGTGCTGCTTCATACCGCTTGGTTTCAGCAGTTGAACACCGGCAATTCCTGCATCACCATGCGATTCCATAAATGTGTATAAAATCTGCAGAGCGTTTTTCTCCACTATCGCATCGGTATTCAGCAAAATATAATATCTTGCAGAGACAGCCGATAAGCCCTGATTCACGGCAACCGCAAAACCCCTGTTTTCTCTGTTTTCTATTACGTGTACATCGGCAAATCTGTCGCGCACTGCCACTACACTATCATCCTTTGATCCGTTGTCCACCACACATATTCCGACAGAACAATCCGTATCAGATTCATAAACAGAAGCAATGCACTTCAACAACAAGTCTCTCGTATTCCAGTTGACAATAACAACACACACATCATTCATGAATGGAATAAATAATATCTTAAGGTTCTTATATTAATCGGATCTATTTTCAATGACAGACGGAAATTTTCCTTTGCCGCAGATGCATCACCCATTCGCATATAATGCCTGCCAATCTTAGAATAATGTGCGGCCAAACGCTTCTTGTATATTCTTTTACTAATGCCGTTTTCACTATCTTTATACATATTGTATATCTTATCTATAACTACTTGCTGATATTTTAAAACATTATCGCGGTTTTTACTGAGAGATTTGGAACTATGGCGGTATTTCACCAACGGAGTATTAATGCCAATCGCTTTATAATAGAATGCAATCCTCAGCCACATATCCCAATCCTGGCAATTTACCAGTTCATAATCAAATAACCCTGCTTTATTAAATACCTCTTTACGAACCACGACGGAAGAACATATCACAAAATTCTGTTCAAAGAACAGTTGGGCAAAGATGTTGCCCGATGGCAATTTCCCCTTAATCTTTCCCTCACGATACCGGCTTTTCGAATCTACATTGATATGTTTTGAATATACCATGCCAACATCGGGATTTTTCAAGAACTGGTCAATTGATAGCTCCAATTTCTCCGGCATCCATATGTCATCGGCATCAAGAAATGCAATAAACTCCCCCTTCGCCGACTCAATACCCAGATTTCTTGCCGTAGGAAGTCCTTTATTACGGCCCAAATCAATATACCGTATCTTTTCCATGTAAGGCGCCAATACCGACTTTGTATTATCGGTGGAACCGTCATCAATAACAATAATTTCATACGCCTCATATGTCTGTGCAAGAACAGAATCAATTGACTCCGGCAAATACGTCGCACAGTTGTAAGTAGGCATAATAATGGATACCAGAGGTTTTTTATTTGTCATTAACACAAATCACATCTTTCTTATAAACCATCCTTCTTGTTATTTATGCGTGGCCGCCCACTTAATACATTTTTCATATAATTTGTAAATTTCCCTGCCAACATCCTCCAAATCATACAGTCTCCCCTGAACCGCCGATTGCTTTGAAAATTCAGCAAGCACATCTTTATGAGAGGATAAGAATAATAATCTTTCCGCAATTTCTTTTGGGTCGTCTCTCACCACAAACCCGTCAATACCATTATGAACAACTTCTTCAACAAAATCGCTCCTCAGGCAAATAATAGGTATTCCAAAAGCTTGGCACTGACGCAATGCACGCGCAGTTCCGTCTGAACCGGCAACCGTGTAAAACATCACGTTAAAACAGTGCACCGCGTCCCAGTAATCCAGCCGCTTGTACCCTCCGAAAATCACAATATCTTCTAATTTATATTTCTTTACCGGCTCCACTGCCAGTTTATTAAGATTGGGCCCTCTTCCCAGCAGTAAAAATTTAATATTTTTTCCCGATTGCTTAATCAGTTTTGCAACCTCCACCACCAGTTCAAATCTCCTGTGATGCTGCACCCTCATCACAAGTCCAACCACAAAATCTTCGTCCCTTAAACCAAATTCAGATCTGATATTCCTTGGTTCTTTTGGTATCTGGCAGACATCCAGCCATGGATTTAAATAAACAACCTCTTTAAAATCGTTTTGTAACGTATCTTTTAATTTATGACTGAATACCGTAACAACATCCGCCCTTTTACAAATTGTTTTCTTTAAAAAACCGGGAGGGGCAACCTTAAAGTCAGTAAATATTTTTGCGGCCTTACGTGAATTTCCCAGGTGTACGGCAAGGTCTCTGTCACGAAAGAAATGAATGATATCTGGTTCAAATTCCTGAACAACCTGCTTTACCACACGCCTGTTTTTCACCAAAGCGCCAATCCCCCCCCGCTTCGCGAGTGTCTGCAGCACTTTAACCCTGTCTGACTCCACATGAGAAACAAGTCCCGTATCCTGAACTTTAGGCTTGCTCGTTAATAACATAACATCAGCCCTCCTGCTCATATAATTACACAGTTCAACTATCGGCTGCGAGGGTCCTGTCCACTTATGATCTGAATATTCGTACAATATTTTCATTATTAAAATTTTATGCCAGTTTTTAGACGACTCTATACATCCCTGATAACATTTATAAATTTCGGCACATTTGCCTCTAATGAATATCCGGCGTCTAACGTCTTTTTCCCTTCCAGCCCCATACGTTTTCTTAGCGCTGCATCAGCAGCGAGGCATTTTATCTTTTCCGTCCATTCATCAATGGTTGACGCAAACATGCCGTTCACGCCTTCCTCGACAATCTCCTCATGCACTCCCACCGGAGAGCATACTACAGGGACGCCAACTGCAAAATACTGAAGCAGTTTGGTTGCGCACTTGCCTCTTGTCCATTCATGATTGGGCAATGGCGCCAAACCAATATCAATGCCTTGCAAATCGATATTTTCTTCTTCCTTTGCCCACATTTTTTTTTGCACAGGCATTGTTTCACAATCAAAAAATTCATTGCAGATAATCTTTAGTTCCAGTGATTTGTTTTTCTCCGCCAACCGGTCAAAAGCAGGTGTCAATTCCTGTATGAAGGGAAGCGATGACTTACTGCCAATCCAGCCAATAGAAATCTTTTCCTTCCGGATATCATAATTTTTCAGCGAATACTTGCCCGTATCTATTGTCGTGGGAATAATAGTCACATTGTTATTATACGGCAAAGCTTTTGATTTTAAATATGAGTTGCCCGCGATTACATGGTCGGAAAACCGCACCGTTCTGGCAAATGTTCTTTGTCTCTTGAATGATTTTCGATATCCGTCTACCGGACTCTTGTACATCACCGCATCATCAAAATCGTAAATGATTTTAATGCATTTTCTTTTCAAATACCATAACTGCCAGCGACACAGCCTCTTTTTCTGCACATACAATACATCAAAATCCTTAATTTGAGAAAACAATTTCATCCACTGCCAGAAAGAATCAGGGAAAAGCGATACTTTATATTCTATCTGCGCTTCGTTTAAATAGGGAAGATATTGCAACACCCTGTATCTGCTTGCAGGATGTTCCCATTCCTGTATTAAAAAATAGACCCTTTTTGTTTTCATAGCACTATAATTAATAGCTTTGTAGCACAAAACCGATAAGGATTATAAATTCCCAGATTTTTGGGAATGTTCCCGCACAGATGGAGGGAAGCATTCCCGATGGAGGTTTAGTTGATGAGTTATTGCTGATAATTTGAGTAAATCTTTTTCGCACGGTCTGCTACTTGTTTTGCCTCGTTTTCCTTCCCCGTTCCTTTGTAAAATTCTGCCATTTTTTCCAAAATGGTTGCAATTAAAGGATGGTCTACGCCGTATTCTTTTTCATATATTTCCAGCGCCTCTTTATAAAGAATCTCGGCCTTTGTGTTTTCACCCTGATAATAATACAGTGTGGCAAGATTGTTCATTGATGAGGCAATATCGGGATTATCCGGCCCGTAGATTTCTTCTTCAATGGCCAATGCCCTTTTAAGTACCGGAATTGCCTCGGCATATTTTTTCTGATCCTGATACAGTTCTCCCAATCTGTTCAGGACATTAATAACACTTGGGTGATACGGGCCATACATATCTTCGTATATTTTGAGAGATTGTTGATAAAAAGGCTCGGCTTCGGCATATTTATCCTGAAGGAGATACATTTCCGCCAATTCCTGCTGGACGTAAGCGACATTGGAATGGTCCGGGCCAAGTGTTTCTTTGTAAATACTGAGCGCCTTATTAAAGAGCGGCTCGGCTTCGGCATATCTGCCGTAGGTGCGGTAGAGAATTCCCAGCAAATTCATTGAAGCAGCTATGGAGACATGGCCGGGAGGAAACGTTTTCTCCGCAATTTTTAATGCCTCCTGTCCAGACTTTATTCCGTCTGCATATCTCTTGCTTTGCAAAAGAGAGGCTGTTTCATCATGAAGTTCCTTCCATACATTTTCCTGAGCATATGCAGGCAAAGCATAAGAAAGCACAATCAGTGTTACTGTTAAAAAGAATTTGGTTCTAAAAAATCTGAGCAATTTCATATTGTTTCCCGGCATTTTCATAACGGTATTTTCTCCATCTACGGTTTGGCATTTTTTATTAGGCCTTCGGCAACTTTTAACGGAAGCATTCCCAATTTTTTGTAAATCAAAATAAAGCCGACCATAAAGGATCGGCGCTACCATGCAATATGTGTCGTAGCGCGGGTGGTTTATCCCCCGCATAATACCTCCACATTTTACAAAAAATCGGGAATGCTCCCCTTTTAACAGAGTAGGGTGGGCATCGCCCACCAAACGTAGAGACGCATTGCTATGCGTCTCTACAAGCAACGTGAGACGGTGGGCAATGCCCACCCTACAACGATTGAAATTCCTTATCATTTAATAAGGCTTTCGGCTACTTTTAACAACGCGGTAGCAAGGCACGCCTTGCCACTACATGAACAGTTTGAAATTCCTTAACGTTAAATTACAAATTAAACAAAAGATCGGCATATGTCGGAACCGGCCACAATTTCCGGGGGATAATTTTTTCCAATGCGTCTACGTTTTTCCTCAGATTGCCCATTGTGGCAAAAACGGTATCACGACACGCTACCGCCCGTTTATAACTATCCTCGATTTCGTGTGCTGCTGTCAGCTCGGCATCAAGTTTTTCAACGTTTCGGTACGCTGCCTCCAGAAGCGTGGATATTTTTGTAAGCAAATCTCTCTGAACAACAGCAGATACTTTTATCGTGTCTAATTTTTCGATAGTCTCCACGAGCTCTTTGATGAAGTGCAATACCGCAGGAATATACAGGCTTCGCGCCATGTCAAGCGCCGCTTTTGCCTCGATATTGATCTGTTTCGTATATTGTTCAAGGTAAATTTCGTAACGGGAGTGCAATTCTTCTTTTGAAAGCACTTTGTACTTTTTAAATAAATCAAGGGCTTTTTTATCGGTAAATGTTCTCAGCGCCTCAACCGTAGAACGAATATTCGGCAACCCTCTTCTTTCCGCTTCTTTTACCCATTCTTGTGAATAGTTGTTGCCATTAAAAATTATTCTGCCATGTTTCTGCATCGTGTCCCGCACAATCAATGTGGTTTCTTTGTTAATATCCTTTGCCTTTTCAAGACGGGTTGCAATCTCATCAAGCGCTTCTGCGACAATGGTGTTTAAAACAACACATGGCCCTGAAATGGAAGCGGAAGACGCAACCATTCGAAATTCAAATTTATTTCCGGTAAAAGCAAAGGGGGACGTACGGTTTCTATCTGAATTGTCCTTCGGGAGCGGCGGCAAAGTATCTACCCCTATTTCAATTGATGTGGAGCCTTTTGAAGTCGCTTTTTCACCTTTTGCAATTGCTTCTAAAATGCCCGTCAATTCCTCACCCATAAAAATCGAAATAATTGCCGGAGGCGCTTCGTTTGCGCCAAGACGATGATCGTTGCCGGAGTTTGCCGCGGATCTTCTCAGGAGATAGGCATGGCTGTCAACCGCCTTTATCAGCGCACAGAGAAAAAGTAAAAATTGAGCATTTTCATGCGGTGTGGTTCCCGGATCAAGCAGATTCATGCCGTCATCGGTGGCCAACGACCAGTTGGTATGTTTTCCGGAACCGTTTACCCCTGCATAAGGTTTTTCATGCAGGAGGCATACGAGGTTATGCCGAAGGGCAACCTTCTGCAATGTCTCCATGACAAGTTGATTCTGGTCGGCCGCTATGTTTGTTGAGGTAAAAAGCGGCGCCATTTCAAATTGTGAGGGCGCAACTTCGTTATGTTTTGTTTTCGAAGCAACTCCAAGCTTCCATAGTTCCTTATCGAGATCCTTCATGAATTCGGCAATACGGTCTTTTATTTGTCCGAAATAATGATCTTCCATTTCCTGGCCTTTGGGAGCAGAGGCGCCAAAAAGTGTTCTGCCTGCGACAATCAGATCCAATCTTTGCGCAAAGAATTTTTTATCCACAAGAAAATACTCCTGTTCCGCCCCAACCGTTGAAGTGACTTTATGTGAGGTTTTATTTCCCAATGCACGCAATACACGGAGCGCTTGTTTTGAGACGACAGACATTGAACGGAGCAACGGCGTTTTCTTATCCAGTGCGACTCCGGTATAGGAACAGAATGCTGTCGGGATGCAAAGGGTGACGCCGCCGACCCCATCTTCTTTCAGAAATGCGGGCGATGTGCAATCCCATGCGGTATATCCGCGTGCTTCAAACGTGGCACGCAGTCCACCGCTCGGAAAACTCGACGCATCCGGTTCTCCTTTAATAAGCTGTTTGCCGGAGAATTCCATAATTACTCCTCCCTGTGACGTCGGGGAAATAAACGAATCATGTTTCTCTGCCGTTCTTCCCGTTAATGGCTGAAACCAATGAGTATAATGAGTCGCTCCTCGTTCAATTGCCCAGTCTTTCATAGCGCTGGCAACAACGTCCGCAACTTCCGGCGGCAAAGGAATTTCTTTATCAATTGTCTCCTTGAGTAACTTATACGTATCTTTTGGCAAACGTTTTCTCATGACTTCATCATTAAATACGTTAGAACCAAAAATCTGTGTTACATCCATTCTGTATCCTCCTAAGGGTATATTTTATGAAGAATAGAAACTCTATTTATAGCATTCGTTTTTCACGATTTGTGTTTTAACTATGGCAATCATGATATTTTGCTGCGTTTAATCAATATATGAGAAGTATAAAATATTTCACAACTAAAAAGCAAATCTCATACCTCAAAATATCTCTGTAATGATGCTACAAATCAGTTAAAACTGATGAATAAGCGGAAAAGCGTTTTCATTTTTGTTGTTATAGCGAAAATATTTCGTATATTTTTTTGAACATTATCATAAAAATGCAAAATTTTCGTATTTTTATAATGAAATTAAAAAAACCTTTATTCTTCCGATTATTCGATGTCCGTAACATAGGTATTTATCAATACTTATACATTGTGTCATTTGATAGGAATTTATTGGTATAAATATTGCCCGTATGATAACACGGCAAAAGGCTTTTATCGAATGATAAAGGATTTTATATAATTTTTCAGTTTTTTATTATAACAATAAACGATCTTCTGCGGTACTCACTTTCCATAAAATAGATGATGGAAGAACGTATCGGGAGAAAAAATCTATTAATAAAAGGAAATATCCGATATGCCTGAAATTAATAATTTTAAAAATGTCAACATGGCGGGATTCCCGGAAGTTCACGGATTGTATGATCCTAAAAATGAACGAGACGGTTGTGGGGTTGGTTTTGTGGCGCAGATTGACGGAACGCCAAGTCATGCAATAGTTAAAAATGCCATACAGGCGCTGATTAATCTGGAACACAGAGGGGCTGTGGGAAGCGACAAGTGCACTGGCGACGGAAGCGGACTTTTAATACGAATTCCTGATGAATTTTTACGTCATGAATGTCTTAAACAGGGTATTGCATTGCCACAATCCGGCAAATATGGCGTAGGAATGCTCTACCTTCCTCAAAGAGAAAACCTGAGGGACCGATGCAAAAAAATAGTGGAAGAAATAATTAAAAATGAAAATTGCACGCCTATTGGCTGGAGACCGGTGCCGGTAAACAGCGATTGTCTGGGGGAACTCAGCCGTTCTACATTGCCATCAATTCAACAGGTTTTTCTTACGAATGATTCACTTGAGGGAGATAATATAGAACGAAAATTATATATCATAAAACGCTGTATCGAAAAGGAAGTCGCTTCATGGGAAAATAATAATGATTACAGCCAGTTCTATATTTGTAGTTTCAGCCATAAAACAATTGTTTATAAGGGGCTGTTGACGGGAAGCCAGTTGCCGGTATTTTTCCCCGACCTTGTTGATTCCCGTTTTTGTTCTCCATATGCCATCATTCACCAACGATACAGCACAAATACTTTGCCTACGTGGAACCTTGCGCAGCCTTTCCGGTGTCTTGCGCATAACGGAGAGATAAATACTTTGAGGGGCAATATAAACCAGATGAAGGCAAGGGAAAAAAATCTCAAATCCGATCTCTTCGGAGAAGATATGGAAAAAATCAAACCGGTCATACAAAATGAATTCGGCAGCGATTCGTCGATATTTGACAATGTGTTTGAATTGCTTGTCAATGCGGGAAGATCGCTTGCCCATGCAGCAATGATGATGGTTCCTGAGGCATGCGGAAAAAAATATTATATGAGCGATGATAAACGCTCGTTTTATGAGTATCATGCCTCATTCATGGAACCGTGGGATGGCCCTGCGGCGATTGTCATTACCGACGGAAGGTATATCGGCGCTATGCTTGACAGAAACGGATTGAGGCCGGCGCGTTATACCATAACGAAAGACGGCATGATTGTTATGGCATCCGAAACAGGGGTACTTGATATTACCGGCGGGGATATTCGTTACCGCGGCAGATTACAGCCGGGAAAAATGCTTTTGGTTGATTTGCAGCAATCCAGGATTGTTCCCGACAATGAAATCAAGGCAAAAGTATCCAGACAATCACCGTACAGACGATGGTTAAAGGAAAATCTGATAGAACTTCGCGGTCTCTTAGATCCTTCAGAACTGCCGGAAATCGATTCTCATGCGTTGCACATCCAGCAGCATGCCTTCGGATATACGGAGGAAGACCTTAATGTGATAATTTCTCCCATGGCAAGCCGGGGGCAAGAGCCTATTGGCGCAATGGGAAATGACACTTCTCTCGCGGTGCTTTCAAACAAACCTCAGCTATTATTTGATTATTTCAAACAGTTGTTCGCTCAGGTGACAAATCCACCCATCGATCCGTTGCGGGAGGAACTGGTAATGTCTCTGATGAATTTTTTAGGAAAGAAACAGGGTCTCCTGAGTGAATCACCATTGCATTGCAGACAAATTAAGCTGCCTCATCCCATTTTAACGCCAACAGATATGTGGCGCATTCGTAACGCTAATAATTCGGATCTGGTAGTCAGGGAAATAGATATTCTTTTCCCGGCAAAAGGCGGTGGCTCCGCATTAGAATCCTCATTGGAAACTCTTTTTAAAGAGGCAGAAAAATGCATTACAGAGGGCGCAAATATACTGATATTAACCGATAAGGGAATGGACAAAGATCACTGCCCTATTCCTGCGCTTCTTGCCGTTTCCGGGCTTCATCATCATTTGATTAAAAAAGGGATGAGGAATGAGTGCGGATTAATAATAGAGACAGGAGAGGCGAGGGAAGTAATGCACTTTTCGCTATTAATTGCCTTTGGCATTACGGCAATTTGTCCGCATGTCGCTTTCAGCTCTGTGATGGAATTAGCCGAACAAGGGCTTTTGGAAGTAAACAAACGCCCTGAGGAAGCGATGGATAGTTACATATCCGCAATCAAAAAAGGTCTTTTAAAGACGTTCAGCCGTATGGGAATTTCAACGATCCGCAGTTTCTTTGGCTCGCAGATATTTGAAGCAATAGGAATAAATGAACCGGTAATGAATAAATATTTTTGCAACACCGCGTCTCGTATCGGTGGTATCGGCCTGGAGGAGATTGCGCAGGAAGTTTATGCCCGGCACCGCAATGCGTTCCCCCTTGCCGGCCGGCCAAATGAACTCCTGGAAATCGGAGGTCGTTATTCAGTAAAACATGGCGGAGAAAAACATCTGTGGAATCCGGAAACTATTTATAAATTACAACATGCTGCAAGAACAGGGAACTATGAGATTTTTAAAGAATATACGCGCCTGATTGATGATCAGTCGAAAGAACTTGCGACATTACGGGGATTGTTTGGTTTTAAGAAAGGCGTTCCTGTGCCTATCGATGAAGTAGAACCGGTGGAAAATATTACCAAACGGTTTGTAACCGCAGCAATGTCATTCGGTTCTATCAGTAAAGAAACTCATGAAGCCATTGCAATTGCAATGAATCGTATTGGAGGACGAAGCAACTCCGGAGAAGGCGGCGAAGATCCGGTTCGTTACAAAATACTTCCAAATGGCGACAGGAAAATATCAAAAATCAAACAGGTTGCTTCAGGCCGTTTTGGCGTTACAAGCGAATATCTGGTGAATGCGGAAGAGCTTCAGATAAAAATTGCACAGGGAGCAAAACCGGGAGAAGGAGGGCAACTGCCCGGCCATAAGGTAAGTACCGAAATTGCAAGGGTACGGCATACCACTCCTGGTGTTTCCTTAATTTCCCCGCCTCCCCATCATGATATTTATTCAATTGAAGATTTAAAGCAAATTATTTATGACCTTCATTCTGCTAATTCAAAAGCAAAGGTATCGGTAAAGCTTGTTTCAGCAGTTGGTGTTGGTACCGTTGCCGCAGGAGTGGCTAAGGCAAAGGCCGATCTTGTTTTAATCAGCGGATATGACGGAGGCACCGGTGCCTCTCCGTGGTCCAGCATTATGCATGCCGGTGTGCCATGGGAGCTTGGATTGGCAGAGACGCAACAAGCGCTGGTGGCAAACGGACTTCGTGACCGGATTGTTGTGCAGACGGATGGCCAGATTAAAACGGGAAGAGACGTTGTAATCGCCGCCTTGCTTGGCGCGGAAGAATATGGATTCGGCACTACCGTTCTTGTTACGTTAGGATGTGTCATGATGAGAAAATGCCATTTGAATACGTGTCCGGTAGGTGTGGCCACTCAGGATCCCTCTTTACGCGCAAAATTTTCAGGGCAGGCTGAATATGTCGAATGTTTCTTCCGGTTTATTGCCAGGGAAGTACGTGAATATATGGCAGCCCTTGGCTTTAGAACAATTGATGAAATGATCGGACGTGTTGATAAGATTGAAGTGAAAAATGCGGAAAATCACTGGAAGGCAAAACACCTTGATTTCGGCGCGCTGTTAACACATCCCGCGCCGAGAAATAATACCTCATTGCGTTGCATTCGCAATCAGGATCATGAATTATCTCTCTCCCTGGATAACCAGTTAATAAAACTGTCCGAAAACGCTCTTACTCAAAAAGCACGGGTGATCATTGATATGCCCATTCGGAATATAAATCGATCGGCAGGAACAATGCTCAGCAGTGAAATTACAAGGAAGTATGGCGCTGCAGGTCTTCCGGAAGATACTATCAGGCTAAACTTCAATGGTTCTGCAGGGCAAAGCCTCGGCGCGTTTCTCGTACCGGGAATAACAATACATGTTGAAGGCGATGCGAATGATTATGTCGGCAAAGGGATGTGTGGCGGAAAAATAATTGTTAATCCTCCAAAAGGCGCGGCATTTAAACCCCACGAAAATATTATTGCCGGGAACGTAATCTTGTACGGAGCCACGAAAGGAGAACTCTATCTTCACGGTGTGGCCGGGGAGCGTTTTGCCGTGAGAAACAGCGGAGCAACGGCAGTGGTAGAAGGTGTTGGCGATCATGGGTGTGAATATATGACAGGCGGCACGGTGGTGGTTATCGGCCAAACAGGGGTGAATTTTGGCGCCGGGATGAGTGGCGGCGTGGCATATGTTTACGATGAACATGAATGGTTTGGAATGAAATGCAACCTCGATATGGTTGATCTGGAAAGCGTATGGGCAAAGGAAGACAGTGATATTCTTAAAAATTTACTGGAAAAACACTATGAATATACTCAGAGCGCGAGGGCAAAAGACATTCTGGATAACTGGGAAAGTCGACTTCCTTTATTTGTTAAGGTAATGCCAATGGAATATAAAAAATCACTTGAACGAAAACGGCAGGAAGAGCATGTAGATGATGAGACTGTTATGGCAACAGAGGAGGTATATCGTGGGTAATCCGACGGGATTTTTAGGAATAAAAAGAAAAAATGGTGAAAAACGTCATGTTAACGATCGTATTCGGGATTACAAGGAATTTGAGAATACCCTCTTGCCAGGGGAACTGGAAAAGCAGGCAAGCAGGTGCATGGATTGCGGAATACCTACATGTCATTCTTACGGGTGTCCCGTAAAAAACAGGATTCCCGACTGGAATCATCTGATCTATCGCGGGCAATGGAAACGCGCCCTGATGATCCTCCATTCAACGAATAATTTCCCTGATTTTACCGGACGTTTGTGTCCTGCGCCGTGTGAAACATCCTGTACCTTATCAATAAACAATGAGGCAGTTTCAATCCGTCAGATTGAAAAGCAAATCGTGGAAAAGGGATGGGAAGAGGGCTGGATACAACCGCAGCCTGCACCCGTAAAAACAGGAAAACGCGTTGCCGTTATCGGATCTGGGCCTGCCGGTCTTGCTGCTGCCCAGCAGCTTGCGCGAAAGGGGCATGACGTAGTTGTGTTTGAAAGGGAGGATCGTATCGGCGGTATGCTTCGTTACGGGATTCCTGACTTTAAAATGGAACGCTGGGTGCTAGACAGAAGATTGCAGCAACTCAAGGCAGAAGGAGTCGTATTTGAGACAAGCGTAGATGTCGGGGTGGATATTTCAGGACGATATTTATTGCGTACGTATGATGCCGTGGTTATTTGCATTGGGGCAATGGTTCCCAAAAATCTTGAAATTCCAGGACGCGAACTCCAGGGTGTGCATTATGCGATGCCGTTTTTAATACAACAAAACAGAAGGAATGCGGGTGGTACTATTCCTGAGCCGGAGGTGATTACGGCAAAAGGAAAACATGTTGTTGTTATTGGAGGCGGTGATACCGGGTCGGATTGTATTGGAACAAGCATCAGGCAGGGAGCTGCGAGCGTAACTCACTTATATTATCAGGATATCCCCCCTGAAGAAAGACCGCTCTGTAATCCATGGCCGCAAAGACCAAAAACTTTCAAGACAAGTTCTTCGCAGGAAGAAGGGTGCAACAGGGTATGGAGATACATGACAAAGACTTTTGTCGGGGAAAAAGGATACCTTACCGGAGTGAAAGTAGTGGAGCTTGAATGGACGAGGCCTGCGGACGGTTCACGCGGCACGTACACGGAAAAAGGAAATTCTGAAAAAATTATCCCGGCAGATTTGGTATTTTTATCAATAGGGTTTCAACATTGTGAGCACGGCCCCCTCCTTATGGACCTGAAACTTGAATTTGACAAAAAAGGGAATATAAAAACCGATACGACCATGATGACAACTGTGCCGGGCGTGTTTGCCGCAGGCGATGCAGAACTCGGTGCAACGCTCGTCGTTGATGCTATTTTCAGAGGACGGCAGGCTGCCGAAGGAGTTCACAAGTATTTAACAACATGAATCAATAAAAAAAGATATGAATACGGCGTTTATGACAATGGAATGATCATTTATGATATGGCGTAAGAGTAAGGACTTTTCGGTAATGTTGCTCCGCGAGTTCTTGTTGTCCTGACTCCTCGTACGCAATACTTATCAAACGGTGGTATTTTGAATTATACGGCTGAAGTCTCAGGGCTTTTAATGAATAAGCAATGCACTCCTGTGGGTTTTCCTGCGTTAGGGAATGTAAAGCGGTGTTGTAATAATAATGACCAATAAATTTTTTGAATTCACCATACATTCCCCAAAGTGAAACAAAAACAACGGGAACAATTACAAGAATTTTTTTTGATAGTGTAGTAAAAAAAGCGGGTTCTGTTTTTGTTTCTTCAGATTCACCGGAACAAATCATTCCAAGTCCAATAAAAAAATATACCGATGAAGCGGATGAATGCAAATCGTAGCTTACCATCGATTGTGATAATGTAGCAATACATCCCGCTGCTGGGGCTAAAAACAGCAATTTTTCTTCCGGAGTAAATCTCCGCCGAAAGTTTTGCAATGAACGCTTTGTTATTATAACGAAGAAAACTCCGATGCCACACAAACCAACAATTCCGGTTTCTGTGGCCATATGTAATAATTCGTTGTGAGGATCTATTGTCAGCCATTGCCATTTCCCTGTTTTATAAAGAGGATATTTAATAAAGTAATTGCCCAGACCTACTCCCCTGATCGGTGCATCACGAAACATATTCAGGGAGTCCTTCCAGAGGACAAAGCGCAAATTGTCCTTTCTGCTGATTATCGATGAAATGCGCCGCACTGTTTTCTTATGATAAACAGGAAATTTATTCCAAAAAACAGCAAGTGGTAATAAAAAGATAATCGACAAAATAACTGAAAGCACGATCAGTTTTTTCTTTTGTGCAATTATCAAACCTGTTTTTCTCAAAGGCAAATTTTTCGATTTTATTACGATATAATAAATAATAAAAAATATTCCTCCTATGACCGTTGAAACCATACCGCCTCTGCAAAAAGTTACAAAGAGAGCAAGAAAAGACAGTATGATGCAAGGGATAGTTATTATTTTCAATTTAAAGGAAGTAGTATTTACCAGTATTCCAAGCCCCCATAAAACAGTGATAGATAAATATTGTGCCAGTATATTATGGTAGCCAAAAAAAGAATATATTCTCTTTTTGGAAAGTTCGCATGGATAAAAAGAAATTAATTCCATGTATTCCATTAAAGCATATATTGAAATAAAACAACTTATTCCGATGCAAACAATAAAGAGCGGCATAATTACACTGCGTGTCCATTTTATTTGTGAAGCCGCCAGAAACAGGGTCAAAAGGCATGCCCACCTTTTTAATTCATCAAAGCCTTCATGATAGTTTGTGCTATAAGGAATAGTCACGGCAAAACAGGTAAGCAATAGCAATGAAGCCAAAAAAAGTGACGATGATAATGTTGTTAATAATTTATCGGCAGGGAAAAAAACAATAATGATAATACCGCATGCAAGGAGGGTTGAAACGGCTCTTTTGGGAAGCAAAAAAGGGTCTTCAGGCGTAAATGGCAAAAAGAATAATGGTGTGATTACCAGAACACTCAGGAGAAGTGTATAGCTAAATTTGTTGATCATATTGTTTTGATTTGTACTCCTAACGTACGGGCCTATCCGCAAAGGGGAAAGGAGAGACTCTGTGAGTTTATAAAGAGTAGAAAAACACACATGTATGCACCGCCAGATCGAGCCGTTTGTCAGAAGCTTAAATTCGGTACCTCCAATAACCCGGGCGTCTGCGAAGATGCATAACTGCGACTATGACAATTTTTTCCGCATCAGTTCGATACAAAATGCCATATGGGAATCGACGCAGAAGTCTGCGACGGATATTACTTCGAATAATCCTGCCTGATTTTGGATTTTCCACTATGCGATTTACGGTATGCTGGACTTCGGCTATAAAATCTTTACCAAGACCGGTTGATTGGTTTTCATAATATTCTGCTGCCTCAATCATTTCATCTCTTGCAGGATCAACAAAAACGATCCTTGTCATTTAATTCTTTCCCTGGCTTCCTTGAAAACGTGGTCCGCAGGTTTTGCTCCAATTTTTCCATTTCGATAATCCTGGTATCGTTTCTCCGCTTCCTGTAACCACAATTCTTCTGAATCAATGTCCTGTCCTTGGTCAAGTGTAGAAAGCAAGCGTTCAACCAACAGAGACCTCTCATGCAACGGCAATTCCATCGCGTCTTTTTCGATATCGCCCAATTTTCTGGCCATTTTAAAACCTCCGATTACGTTAAGATTATATACTTAGGATCAAACCATTTACCATTATAAATTCTGACGTAAAGATAAATAACTTAAATAATGGTATAGAATTGATATATTTTGAGGGAATATAGAGGTTAAGTAAACAATTATTTTCAACTCAGAGGAGAATTGCTGAGGAAAAAATATTTGGATGTATCACAAAAAAACGCATAAGCTAATTTAATAATGATTAAATTAGACTTATGCGTTTTATAGTTAACAAATGATAGAATTAATAATTATTTATTTTTTTTGCTTTTCCCTGAAGACTCGATTTCTATTTCAGTAAACCTTGCCCTGCCATCCTTCAGTTGTACGGTGGCTTTTGCATTTTTGAAGCCTTTCTTTGATGCTGTTAGTTTATATTTATCTTCTTTTAAGTCATCAAAAGCAAATGTTCCGCTACGATCCGTATTAACCTTCTTTTTCACGCCGGTTTTGTTTCCTTTAAGTTCTATTTGAACAGACTGTAAGTATGACATATAACAGGATTGAAAGTAAACTACCGTACCATAAATGGAGCCTCTTTTACTGCAGGCACTTTCAACACCATTTGTAATGTCCTTTTCACCCTTCGTACCTGCTGTAAGCGATAATACCAGCGATATGATCAATACAGCGGCAGTAGGTATTATAAACAAAAATTTGCGTTTACTCATATAACTAGTTCTCCTTTTCGCCATATCAAAATAATGATTGATGTAAAATAATTCCTGATATCGGTTTTTTTAAAAAGAAATTAAACAAAAAGTTTTGCAATTGTATAAATCTGAAAGGAATAAGTCAAGGGTAAAAAAGAGGTTAAATGTGTTTTTATGCAATACAGGGACATGATAAAATCGGTTTCCTCCCCTATGATTTTTGATCCGTATTAATTTGCATTAATCTTCATTCCTCAGTCTGCAAGGATTTCAATTTGTTATAGATTTTCAGTTCCGTTTGAGCCTCTGAATTCATGCCTTTTTCTTTGTAAAGAAACCATAAGTTTTTGTGCGCATCAATATCGTCAGGAGCGATATCCGCCAGTTTCGAAAAAACTTCGAGCGCCTCATCCTGTTTTCCGATCTTTTTATAGATATTTCCCAAATTGTAATAAGCATTCACAAAAGCCGGATCAATAGTAACCGCTTGTTCCCATAAGGGGAGTGCGGAAGCATACATATTTTTTTCTGCGTAAGCATTTCCTAATTTGTAACATATCAATGCATTATCAGGATATATCTCAATAATTTTTTCCCATGTCTTTATTGCCTTGTCTTTTTTGCCTTTCGCTTCGTATGCGTCTGCAATGTTATTCAACGTGGTATAATCGTCAGGGTTGATTTTAAGCGCCTTTAACCACAGAGAAATAGCATTATCAATTTTCCCCTGGTTGTAAAATGCAACACCCAGATTAAAATATGCGTCTGCATTCGTTGGATTTATTTCCAGAGTCTTTTTCCATGCGGTAATGGATTTGGCAATTTCTCCGGTGGCAGCGGATAATTCACCATAATTATAAAATGCTTCCTCATAATTCGGATCATCAGAAAAGGCGTTTTCATATTCCGCCAGCGCCTTTTCCGGCATGTTACTCTCTGCATAAATTTCCCCAAGTTTAAAATGTGCAGGAGCAATGGCATCGTTGATTGCTATTGCTTGTTCAAGCGATTCTATTGCTTCTTTTGAGCTGCCTTCTTTACTGTAAATCAGTCCAAGATTGTAATGTGCCTCTGCAAAATCAGGTTTTAACCGCAATGCAAAAGCAAAAGCATCTTTTGCCTCTTTTACGTTATTTTGAGCAAAAAGCGCAATTCCCAGATTGTTATAAGCATCAGTATAATTATTTTTCAGTTGAATGGCAATTTTGTGTGAAAAAATGGATTTTTCAATATCATCCGTTTCATAATAAATAATACCCGAGTAATTATGAGCTTCCGCATCCTTCGGATTCAAATCGAGCGTTTTTTGAAATTCCATAAGCGCTTTTTTTGAAAGGTTTTTCCTGTAAAATGCGAGTCCCAGACTAAAATGAAAATCGGAATTCTCCGCATCAAGTGAGATAGCTTTTTTTAAAAACTCTATGCTTTCATTTAATTGATCTTTTTCGAGATGTAAAAGCGCCATAGTGTAATAGGCATCTGCCACAGACGGATCTAATTCCAGGCACTTATTGAGAGCAGAAAAAGCTTCTGTAAAATCGTTTTTCTTCTTGTATGCAAGACCAAGATCATTGTATGCCCCTGCTTTTCCTGAAGTATTAGATTTGTCGTAATACGTGATGGCATTATTTAAATCATTAATAGCTTTCCCAAGTTGATCGGTTTCGAGATAAGCTTTGCCTAAATAATGATACAATTCTCCATCCTGATGTATGCCCTGCAATGCAAAATTAAACTCATCAATGGCTTCCTCTGTCATTCCCTTTTTAAAATACGTGATGCCTAAAGATTTGTGTTCTTTTGCGGATAATGCTCCGGTCAGTTTGCCGGTAATGGAACGCAGATAACCGCCTTTTGTGGTACTCTTATCTTTTGTATCATATGAAGAACTGCATGCTACCGGGAAAAAAAGAAGAAGATATGCAACACAGCAAAGTCTTTTTATGTTCATGTTTAGGAATTTCAATCTTAGTAGGGTGGGCATTGCCCACCCTACAGTTAAAAGTCGCCGAAGGCCTAATTTGTTTTCAAAATTCAAAATTAAATTTATCAACTATTTAAAGAAATATTACTAGCGCAAAAACAATGGAAAAACCCGCAAATTCAATCTAACAAAGTAGGTGATTATTGTCAAATAGATATTGAATGTGGTTAATGTATATATTAGAATCTTGCTCTCGGCTTAATTTAAACATATACTTAGTTGAACGTTACTTATACCAGAAATTATACTTTAAACAAATTTATGGATAATATCATTATTTTTGACACTACTCTACGCGATGGGGAGCAATCTCCGGGCGCCAGTCTTGATATCGGGGAAAAATTGCAGATTGCACGACAGTTGGAGATATTAAACGTTGACGTCATTGAAGCAGGGTTTCCCATATCATCTCCCGGGGATTTTCAGTCAGTAAGCAAAATAGCGCAGGAAATTCGCGGAGTATCCGTTGCCGCTCTTGCCCGTGCAATGGAAAAAGATATAGACAGCGCAGCGAAGGCTTTGGAAAAAGCGGAAAAACCTCGTATTCATCTTTTTCTCGCCACGTCTGAAATTCACAGAAAATTCAAGTTGCTGAAAGCAAAAGAAGAAATTATTCATTTGGCTACAAAGGCAGTTGCCTATGCCAGAAAATTCGTGAACGACGTCGAGTTTTCTCCGGAAGACGCTTCACGCACCGAGTTGGATTTCCTTGTCCAGGTAGTTGAGTCCGTTATCGAAGCGGGCGCTGCAACAGTTAACATACCCGATACCGTTGGTTACGCAGTGCCGGAACACTATGCATCGATCATTCGCGGGTTACGGGAAAGGGTAAAGAATATCAATAAAGCGGTAATAAGCGTGCATTGTCATAATGATCTTGGCCTTGCGGTTGCCAATTCTCTGGCAGCGGTAAAAGCAGGGGCAAAACAGGTGGAATGCACCATAAATGGATTAGGGGAACGGGCAGGGAACGCCGCCCTGGAAGAAGTGGTCATGGCCATAAAAACACGTCAGGATTATTATGATTGTTCAACACGAATCAAAACAAAGGAATTGATGAATACAAGCCGGCTCGTGAGTGTGCTGACAGGACTGCGTGTTCAGAGAAATAAAGCGATTGTCGGCGAGAATGCCTTTGCCCACCAATCCGGTGTCCACCAGGATGGAGTGCTTAAGGAAAGAACCACCTATGAAATTATGCATCCTGAAGATATAGGGCTTCAGAAAACAAAGATCGTGCTTGGAAAATTATCGGGCAGGCATGCTTTTAGAGAACGCATAAAAGAATTAGGATATGAATTGACAGAAATTGAATTTGAAAAGGCTTTTGAGGAATTCAAACGGCTTGCTGACAAGAAAAAAGAGATATTTGATGAAGAAATTGAGGCGATTATTGACGCAGAAAAGATGGAAATTCCCCATGTCTTCCATCTGGAGAGTTTGAGCATTAATTGCGGACCAAATGCCGTGCCAACCGCCGCAGTTCGTATCAGGTTAAAAGACGGGAGCCTGGCAGACAATGCGACAATAGGAGACGGCCCTATCGATGCGCTTTTTAAGGCGATAGACCTTGCCACGGGAATCCCCGGCAAGTTGCTCGACTATCATATTCAGGCTATCACCAGTGGAAAGGATGCCATGGGTGAAGTTTACGTAAGCGTTGATATAGACGGAAAGAATGTGAAAGGCCGGGCAGTAAGCACGGATATAATAGAAGCAAGCGCAAAAGCATATTTAAATGCAATTAACAAGGTAGCGGCAAGGTAAAACCTATGATCTGTGTTCCAATTGTTGCAAACAATATGAAAGATGCAATTCGCGACATGGAAATTGCATCAAAAGTCGCTGATGTTGTTGAACTGCGTATCGATTACATTTCTGATGTAAACTTACCGCAAATCATGGAAAAACGCACGAAGCCGGTGATTGTCACAAACCGTCCCCTGCGTGAAGGAGGAAAATTCAACGGTTCCGAGGAAGAAAGATTCTCTTTGCTGAAACAGGCAATACAACTACAAGCCGATTATGTTGATATCGAACATGACAGCATACAGGGCGTGAAAAAAACCATAAACAGCCTTCTCACCAGCAGCAAAACAAAAATCATTGTCTCGTATCATAATTTTAAAGAAACCCCCGGAAATCTTTCGGAAATATACAACACACTGTTTCAGAGTGGCGCTGATATTGTAAAGATTGTTACCCACGCGAATACGATAACGGATACTATTAAAGTATACCGGCTCCTTCAGCAGTTAAAAACACCAACGATTTCATTTTGTATGGGCGAGTATGGAATAATCAGCCGTATATTATATAAAGTATTTGGGAGTTATTTAACGTTTGCATCACTCCAAAAGGGAAAAGAATCAGCTCCGGGGCAAATCACTATCGAAGAACTTTTAAATAAATACAATGTTAAAAACCAAAATAAACATACCGCAGTATATGGTTTGATCGGCAATCCTGTTTCCCATAGCATCAGCCCCATTATTCATAATGCGCTTTTTCGCGAAATGGGGATGAATTGTATTTACGTCCCTTTTAAGGTTGATAAAATTGATGCGTTTATTACTGAATTTAAAAAACTAAATGTCATGGGGTACAGTGTTACTATTCCCCATAAAGAATCGGTACTCCCTTGCCTTGATGATGTTGATCCGATTATCAAAAAAATCGGCGCGGTAAATACGGTAGTAAATAAAAATAATCGTTTAATCGGCTATAATACCGATTTAGAGGCTGCTATTTCCACACTGACAGATTTAGTAAACATATCTGGTCCCGCCTCAACAGAGTCCTATTTTAAAAATAAGAAGATTGCCATTGTTGGCGCCGGGGGTGTTGCCCGTACGATAGCATTCGGGCTAAAAAGATACGGAGCCGATATTACGCTTATGAGCAGAAATTCTGCACGGACGCAATCGCTTGCCAGGGAAGTTGGCTGTTCTTTTGCCAATATGGACGGTCTTCAAAATTTACAAACGGAAATATTAATTAATGCAACGCCGGTGGGCATGTATCCATCTGTTAATGAAACTCCGGTTGATGCAAAATATCTTAAATCCGATATGATAGTATTTGATACTATTTACAATCCGGCAGAAACAAAATTATTAAAAGACGCAAAAGAAAGAGGGTGTAAAACGGTAGGAGGAATGCCGATGTTTATACGTCAGGCATCCGCACAGTTTAAATTGTGGATGAAGGTGGAACCTCCCATTGATATAATAGAAAAAATTGCATACATGAATTAGCAAATAAGCTGGATTATAATTGTTTTTACCTTACGAAAAGCAGCAGGGTGTCTGATAACATTTAATGATAACAAAAGTATTTTGAGGAAAAAACTTGAACATATTTTTAATCGGTTTCCGGGGCACCGGAAAAACTTCCGTAGGCAAAATACTTGCCCAACGGTTAAAGAGAGAATATATCGATGCTGATGTGTATCTGGAACAACAAGAAGGAAAAACGATAAAAGACATTTTTGCGGAAAGCGGGGAAAAAAAATTCCGGGAAATCGAATCGAAAATAATTGCTGAATTATGCTTACAAAACAACCTGATTGTGGCTACGGGCGGTGGAGTTGTTCTTAACGATGAGAATGTAAACAGAATGAAAAAGTCCGGAGTTGCTATTCTTCTTGAAGCAGATGCTGATACTCTTTTTAAGAGGATAAAAGGGGATGTTTCGACAAACACGAAAAGACCGAGCCTCACACAATTTGACGAATATCAGGAAATCAAGTATCTTTTGGAAAAAAGAAAACCACTGTACGACAAGGCGGCTGATTTCATCGTAAACACTGCACGGATTTCAATAGATGATGCGGCAGGTAAAATAATGTCTTTTATTCAGAACTATGTAAAAAAATAAAAGTGCGTTATATAGTCAAACAAAACTGGTTTTCGATTAGTCTTTTAATGCTTCGACTCCGCTCAGCATGACGAAGCTGTCATCCTGAGCGGAGTCGAAGGGTTGTGTTTCTGAGTAAAAACTTATTTGATATTTCGAAAACCAGATTTGTTTGACTACAACCTGGAACTATTTATTTCCTTAACCAATATTCGAATTAATTTTTCGTAAGATTTAAAAACGGTTTCCTTATCCTTTTTATCAATAAGTTTTAAAGGGTGTTTTTCTATTTCGGTCAGAAGATTATCTATCATAGCCGAAATTGAAGATGGGGAAGTTTTATCAAATAAAGGAGATTTTGAGAGATCCGATTCCTGTATGTCTTCTTTAATAATGCGACTTTTCTTTGCGGAAGATTTTTCACGTGAAGTGGATTTTTTTGGTTGTCCACCGGGTGTGGATTTGTTTTTTTCACTCATCTTTATCTCTCCCCTGAAAAATTTTTAGTCACCTCAATACTAATTATTATTTTCATAAGTGTACATGTATACAGATATTAACTATCAAAATCAACATTTTTTTCCCTGAATTTCGCCGATGTCTCACCTTTATGCTTTCTACGCGCTGATATGCCACCACTTCTTATTGCAGGAAAAATGTAAAATAGATTTGAGAATATACTCTATTTTCATTATAATTAATTTTATTAATGTATCTATCTCATATTGGCATAAACACATAGGGAATATGTTGTGGTGTTGATAGTTGTTAATAGCTCAATGTACCAAGTAAATTAACTCTTCATGCTTCGCATTACATTCACTTTTAATTTTCCTTTTTGCCTTTCTTTTCCATTTCTTAATACCGTAATAAAAATTATACGTTATGACAATTCTATCTCCGTGTTTAATAAATTGATTAAACAATTATGAAACGTCTGTGGATGGCATTGATATATTCCTTGCAGGGTTTAAAAGATACTTTTATTGCTGAACGCGCTTTTCAACAGGAGATTATCGCTACGTGTATATTAATGCCTCTCGCGATGTATATACCTGTTTCGTTCTCTTTAAAACTTTTGTTAATCGTTTGCAATATTATTGTTCTTATCGTTGAACTTTTGAATTCCTCTATAGAACTAATGGCCGATATTGTTTCTCCCGAATTTAATATAAAAGTAAAACGCGCAAAAGACTGCGGAAGCGCAGCAGTCTTCTTAAGTTTGGTAAGTTGGTTTATTGTATGGATGGCTGCTGTGTTTCAATTGTTACCTACTATAAAACTTTAAAAAGAAGTATAACTTAACATCTTATGAAAAAACATTTTTTCAACAAAGCATTTGTCACCCCGCTCATATTTCTGTGGATATTTATGAGTGTGACGAGGGTTTGGTATTTATACAGGGGTGGATTGCCGGCAGATACTACGATAATTACCGGAGGTATTTATCCTTTTTTTCTTGGCTTTGTGAGGGACGGCGCGGTAGTCAGTTCTTTGCTCATACCCATCCAGCTTTTGTATCTCCTTAAAGTGGCAGAGATAATGCCGGACAGTATCATAAAATTTTTAGGAATATCGGTAAAAGTATTTTTTTCCGTGCTTCTTGCAATTATGATGGCTGATGTCGAATTCTTCAGATATTTTGGCTTTCATTGCAATATTACACATCTTAATTTTCTCAATTACACAGGTCATATTTCAAGTTCATTTTTTGAGTTTTCCAATCCTTTGTGCATGATTTTTGAACTTCTCATATTCCCCGGAATATTTCTTTTCGTCAATTTGGTTTTCTCAATAAGAAGGCTTGAAAGTGTATTTTTATCACGTTATTCTTTTTGCATTTCGCTTCTTATTCTGGCTATCGGAATCGTTGTTCAATATGTGCCACTGAAAACGGCGCTTATTACAAATCTGACGGAAAATTACAATATCGCATTTGTCAAACATCTGGTTTTTGGTGATGAAATAAAGGGAAGACATTCACAACCTATCGAAGAAATATTGGATACCATGCCGCTGAACGATGAGCAAAAAAAGGGTCAGAAATGGATATATCCTGACCCCGAATATCCGTTATTAAAAGCAACTTTGCATCATTTGAGCAAACTTGGGATACTGCCGGATGCGGTGAATAACGAAGATAAAGACGGTGACGGGTATGCATTGAAGGATGATTGCAATGACCTTGATGAAACCATACATCCGGGAGCGAATGATATTCCGAGAAATGGAATAGATGAAGATTGCTCCGGATGCGACGCGGAACCGCCAAACATTATTCTCATTCACTGGGAAGGTGTGAGGGCTGTTAATGTGGATTGCATTGGCTATTCTGTGCCATCGACCCCAAGATTTTGTGAAATAACCGATAAACATGGCGTGCTTTTTACGAATGCGTATTGCAATGGCACTCAGACGAGATGGTCTCTTATTTCTGTATATTGCTCAATACTTCCCCGCCTTTCGACTGAATGGATTTTTCAGCATAATCTGCATTTGAATTTATTGTCTTTCCCGGAAATTTTGAAACGACGGGGGTATGAGACAATGTATATTCATGGCGGCAATATTGGGTTTGGGAATCATTTAAGCAGATTTACCGGATGGTTTGAAACCAGATATGACCGGACAAATGAGCCGATAAAAGATATGGAAATGTTTAACTGGGGATTAAAAGACAGAGATCTGTTTGAATTTGTGTATGATTATATGGAGAATCGCGACGATCCGCGCCCTTTCTTTATGACAATACAAACAATTTCCATGCATCATCCGTTTAAATTGCCGGAAAAGGAATTTGAAATGAACGATCATGATGATGTGAAAAACCAATTGTCGAATGTCGCATGGTATTCTGACGATGCTATGGGCGATTTTTTAGAAAAGGTATTATCAAACGACAAATTAGAAAATACTATCATTATTGTTGCAAGCGATCATGGCATTAATTGGTTTTATCCCCACCCGGAAAGAGAACAAAATATGCTGTGGGAAGATCTGGTATGGGTGCCAATAGCCCTTATCGGGAAAAACTGGAATATTGAGCCCGGACAAAAAATTGATGAGATCAGGCAATTGGCAGATATCGGACCAACCATTCTTGACAGATTGGGTATAGAAATTCCCAACCCATTTATCGGACATTCTCTTCTGAGACGCTTTGAGGGTCGCGATCCAAAGGCATTTTTTGCAACGGCGAACGGCGGAGCATCGGCGGGAGTTCGTTTTAAAAATCATAAATATTTCACCCATTTCGATACAAAAAAAGAATATTTATATGACATGGAAAATGATCGTGAAGAAAAATGTAATTTATCTGAAGATCCTAATTACACATCACAACTGAAATTATACAATAGCATGGTATCTGATGTTTACTCGCAAAGCACGGAACTGATTAAAGAAAACAGGATATGGGATTGGGAGTATTGGATAGAATATGAAAATAACCGCAGGGAATAAACCTAAAAATGGAAAAATCGCGGTTCCATCAATTTTTTTTGCACCACAATAAATTCGAATCTTCCGGTTTTGCTGAATGGTTTTTTTATCCCGGAATGTTGTTTAACGATCTTCAGAAATGGTGGACAATATTGTTCATGCATACCAAACATAATATTGAATAATAAAAATATATTCGTGACAACATATACGGCAAAACATACCGCCATCTGCCCTTGGATTCAGTATTTAGTCGTTTTTTGTCGAGGGAAAATATCCGATTTTGTAATTACACACCCCGTCGGCTGCGCTGCCACCCCTTTTTTAGAAGGGATTATACCTTGCATACGTTTCCTATTAACGTGCAAGTCGCCTCTATTAACATTGAAAGGCTAAACATTAAAATAAACGGCGATGTCACTATTTTCTTTATTGTTGGGTTTCGTGCCTCAACCCAACCTTATAACTGGTCAGGATTGCAGCGAAAAAGCGGCCGCTCGTGTGCAAATACAATTTGCCCATGAAAGAAAATCTTCCGCATGGGAACTCATTCCATTCGTGAAGTAATGCCTGCGGTATTGGGCTATCAATTCAATATTACCGGGACCACTGCATGAACAGTTTAAAATTCCTTAATATTAAAATAAACGGTCACTATCACTATTATCTGAATAATTAAGTATGGTGTCCCCGGAATTCCAGAATTCAAATGTTTTATTGATTTTATTTTTATTTTCTCTATACTCATGAAATTATGCCTTTTCAATCATATTATCTGGAGAAACATTATGGAAAAAATAACGGTAAACCCAAAGATACTTGGCGGAAAACCCATCATAAAAGGAACACGGATTACGGTAGAGTTTATTCTTGAGCTATTAGCATCTGATGTATCTGAAGAAGAAATATTGAAAGATTATCCCCATCTGACACAAGAAGATATTCAAGCCTGCTTACGCTATGCAGCCCGCTCATGTAAAAATGAGATTTATCTTGAATTGGAAACGAACCAATGAAGTTTTGTGAAATAAGGATTCTCACAGATGAAAATATATCACCCAAGGTTGCCGCTTTTTTGAGAGAACGCGGTATTGATGTAATCGATGTAAAAGAAAAAAACTGGCAGGGAAAAGAGGATGAAGAAATCCTTGATATTGCATATCAGGAACAAAGGTTTGTGCTTACCCACGATTCAGACTTCGGGACACTTGCCATCAATGAAGGAAAACAAAATTATGGAATTATCTATCTCAGATTAAGAAGTGTAAATCAGCATAATGTAATAAAGGTGTGCAACCACCTTTTACAATTAGATACATCATTTCCCTCAGGCACGATTCTTGTAGTTGAGGAGACACGGATACGAATGAGAAATTTAGAAATAGACAATATCTGATCAAATGGAAAATTCCTTCCATTACTTTTCCTCCACAATTTCCCCTTATTCGTTTTCTCAATTTCACAACTGCTCATCAACAGGCAACGGTAATGTAGAAGATAAGAGGATTGGAGAACGAAAAAACTTGAATTTTTTTGTAGAAGAAGATATTCGTAAGGAACTGGATGAATTAGTTCCAGCCGGACAGAAAAGCAAGATAATTAATGAGGCGTTACGGAAGGAGTTGCTCAGAATAAGGCGAGAAAAAGTCACGAAAAAACTTGAGTTATTAAAACCCAAGGGGCCAAAAGTTTCACAAAAAGAAATAGTTAAGCTTTTGAAACAGGACAGGAGGCGGAAATTTTTAAAATCTTTGTGCCTGATGCCTCTATAATCCTGAAATGGGTATTGGAAAACGACGAAAATAATCGCGATAATGCAGTAGCGCTCCTTAGGGGATGGGTAGAACAAGAACACGAGTTTGTCTTGATGAAAGAATACAGAGGAGTTGCCTTTTTACCACAATGGATAGACTATATTGTGAAAACAGGTAATTATAATTTGCCGAATACCTTATTTATACATTGCAACATACGTATGCAACTGTCTGTCATTCCAGAATTGATAGGGAATCCAGTATTTTTCCGGATTCCTGCTTTCACGGGAATGACATGTTTGTATCCCTGATCAAGACATTCGGTGACAAGTCTGATTAATGATGCTGTGTTTAATTGTTGAGTTAACTAAAAACCATTTTGATGAATAATCCCTCTGTGTCTGTTATAGAAAAATCGCGGTTCCATCATTTTTTCCTCCACCATAATAACATGGATCATTCGGGATTTAATGAATGGGTTTTTTACCAGGGAATGTTGTTGAACGATCTTCAGAAATGGTGGACAAATGAAGGCGTTCGTCCCTCGCCGCATGAAGGAATTGATTTCTGTTTTTACCGTGATGCTGTGGGATTTATCCGCACTCTTAACAAGAAAACAAAAATCCCGGCACTCTTTTCAGGAAAGGTGGTGCATATCCACAATGATTTTCTGGGAAAGTCTCTTTATGTACAACATAATTTCCATGACGAACAAGGGCGCACTCTTTTTACCATATACGGTCATGTTATTCCCGCGGCTGGTCTTGCTCTAAGAGATATTTTGCGTGAAGGAGATATACTTGCGACTGTTGCAAATGTTACTGAAAACTCAAAAATGCTCCCCCATCTGCATATCACGGTTGCGTGGGTATCTGATTCTGTTCCTTACGAAAATCTCGACTGGTCAATAATAAATAATCCGCGTATGGCAACCCTCTGCAATCCCATTGATTTTATCGATTGCAAATTTACGGTTGAAAAGGAAAAATACAAACCAAAGATTTCTTTGTCAGGAGAACATCATGGATACAGATAACAACATAATAAATGTCTTTTATAAGCTGGAGTTTGAGGACGGGAACTTTTTCGAATTTGATATTAATTTAAAACTCAGAGATAAAAACCAACATTCACCGGAAAAACCCTCATGGACGAAGCTTGATTTCAATAAATGCCCTTCCTGTCCCCTTGATTCTGCGATTCATTCACATTGTCCGGCTGCATTATCGATTGTTCCGCTTATTAAAAACTTCAACAAAATGGCATCTTATGAGAAGGTAAACTGTCTTGTGAAGGATGGTGAACGTTTTTGTCATGCGGAGACATCGTTACAACAAGCCATTTCATCCATTATGGGACTTTATCTTGCCACATCATCCTGTCCGATACTGGAAAAACTTCAACCCATGGCAAGATTCCATCTCCCGTTCGCTTCTCATTATGAAACTACTTACAGGGCAGTAAGCATGTATCTGTTAGCAGAATATTTCAGGTCCGTAAATAACAAACAACACATTCCTTTTAGTCTTAAACCTCTTATTGAACTTTATAAGACAATCAATGTTGTAAACAACTCGCTTGCCAGGAGAATTAAAAGCGCGTGCGAAAACGATGCTTCCATAAATAGCCTCATTATCCTTGATGTATTCGCCCAGATGATTCCTTACGAGATTGAAAATGATTTAAAAAATCTTGAAGAATTATTTGCTCCCTATCTAAAACAACCGGATACTTTACCAAAGTCAGCATAGCCATTATTTTGCCATAGTACTATTTTTCAATCTCATCCTCCTGAAAAATGTCTTTCGATCATTTCTATTTGCCGGAGGAAACCCTTCAACCGGAGGATTCACATTTCTTAACGGTTCATCACATTGCATACATACCTTAAATGACACCCCATCGCGCATCAGCTTCCGTTTCCGGTCTGCAATTTCGCAAATTTCGCTTTCAATAAGATTTCCCACTATAGTTTCACCGGAAAGGTCGTGACAACATGCAAGCACATCTCCCTCCCATGTAATAAACGTATGGTATCGTATAAGTCCGCAACATCCTGTTTTTTGTCCATAGTCCCGCTGTTTATATATGCCGGGCGCTTTTAAATTACCGCCACGTCCATGACACGCGACCATAGAGGACGGAACTCCCAATTTCTTCCATAATAACAGATACGATTCGTTTTCATCAGGATTCATTTCGGTGCGTATCCCTGTTATTCTTATCCCTACATTTCCGGCACAGAGATTTATCAATTCCCGCGCTCGTTCAATTGCCTGATCAAAAGATATTTGCGGGCACAGTTTTTCAAAGACAATTTTTCGAATACTGGGAAAAGAGAGGGTGATGGAATTTGGCCTTGCATCGACAAGCGCATAAGGTGCATTGCCATTTAAAGACGCCGGATTTACCACGATACCAACGTCCCCTCCGCTCTCTCGTATGTGCTGTATCCATTCAAATACTTTCGGATGTGATAATGGATCACCCATGCCGGAAAATGTTATAAGACTACCTTCCCTGATAAGTTTTTCGCTTATCACCCGAAATGTTTCATTACTCATCATTCCGCCTGGCCGTGTTATTGCATCACGCGGACATATACGGCATTGCACGTTGCACACATTAGTAATCTCCATATCAACAGACACAAAAGCCCACTCAGACGGCATTACTTTTCTCCCTTCGCACGGCCTCAAGCCATTCCGTACCAAAACGGGTATCCGGTTCCAGATAATGACCTTCGCTCCACTCGTTCCATGATGCGATAAAACAAAGCTGGTTATGATTATTGCATTTCGTATAACGAATCGCTTTGCCAAGAAATTCTGAAAATAGTTTTGGATGTTCATTCACCACAATAGGCCACCATGGGTAGCGAAAAGGTTTTTGCTGCCCGTGTATTTCTCCGCGGGGTGACGCATCCCATCCGGGAGATACCGAGGGATAATAGGCAAGGTCTGACATCTCCGCAAAAGAATGCCATTCACTGCTTCGCATATCGGTTAATTCACCGTAATCCTGTAAATACTTCCCTTTCCATTCCGGCAGCCACACATAGTGACTTACACTGTCAAAACCTGCTTTTTTGAATTCTCGTATCATTGCAACTGACGGATTAATTGCCATGAGGTGTAATCCCCGATACCCTTTTTTAATAAGATACTCTTTTGCCCGTTTTATCGCTTTATGCGCACATTCCACGCCAAGTTGCCGCAAAAAAAAGGTGCTGTCGAAAATGGAAAACATCGGCATATTTTCTATAAGGAAATAATTTGGTCGGGAAAAATATCTTTCTTCACAATACTGAATCAATTCCATAAAGTCATCAGGATCGGTGTAGACCAATCTTCCCGGATCTATTTCCGGCCCCTGATCATTCTTTACGGGCAAAACACCACGGGGCATTCTGTTTGCCCACATAAGCGCAAAGGGAAAATCTTTTCCCCCTCCCTGTCCGAGAAAACCACTATCCAGCGCCGCGTCTAATACACGTATTCCCCTTGACCAGAAAAATCCATAGATAAAAAAATCCACCCCGTACTCACGGGCAAGACACACTTGTTTGTTTGCGGAAGAAGGAAGTGCATCATCGTACGTGCCGTAGAGTGGAATTCGGGGTTGCTGGTGTCCGTCAAAACGCTCCGGAGCATTCAGCACAAGTTCCCATTCACTCCAGCAGGGAGGAAAGCGCCTGTCCCGTTCAGGGCATGTATGCCAGCCGGGATATACATACGCGCCAATAGTTAAGCGATTATTTAATTTACACAACGGTTATCTTTTCCTCAGAATAATCAAGGGAAATGAAAATAAACGCATATTGTTTCGGGAGGTTACCGTAAAGGGAAATGAATAGAGAGAGGAAAAAAAATCATGACAGCCGCTGTGCCATAAAAGCCGCAATTTCTTTGAATATTGTTTTATTATCCACCGGGATATCATTGATAGTATTGTATGCCTCTTTCACTAAATCATCCGCATAATCCTGGGCATATCGCATCGCGTCATGTTGCCGGTACATTCCCAGCACCCATTCTATATCGTCTGCGGTTGTCTCTTCCCTTGGTTTCAACATGATTTCACGCAACTTTTTTTTCTGTTCCGCCGGGGCAACCTGCAATACATAAGAATAGAGAAAACTTGCTTTCCCTTCTTTTATATCGGAACCAACAACTCCCCCCCTGCCTTTTCCATGTGTCAGATCAATGAGATCGTCACGTATCTGGAATGCCGGGCCCATATTTTTACCAAGCGTCCATATCTTTTCCACCACATCATTTGACGCTCCGGATACAATAGCCCCTCCTACCATTCCGCAGGCAAGATAGTACCCCGTCTTGAGTTCCACCATCTTCATATAATCACCCACGGTAAAATCTTCCGCGGCACGTGCGTTAATGTCAAGCGCCTGCCCCTCTACTGTTTTTTCACAAGTCAGCGTCAATACCTCTAACAATTTTAACTTTTTCTCCAGATCAACAGGGCTTGCAAGCGTGCTCCTGTATGCGCAGGCAAGAAGGTAATCACCGGCGTTTATGGCATTTGCTATTCCGTATTTTACCCATACCGTAGGCTGATCTCTCCTTACCGTGTCACCATCCTCAATATCATCATGCATAAGAAACATGTTATGCAACACTTCTATTGCAAGGGCAAAACTTATCGCGTCATCAGGATTCCCTCCCAATGCTTCACAGGTAATGAGGCATAGAGCCGGTCGCACCCGTTTTCCTTTTGTGCTCATGTGATACCATATCGGTTCACTGAGATAGTTTTGCTCATTCACAGGTATCAGATCTTTGAGCATATCGTCAATCTTTGCTCCATAGGTCTTTATCGAATCCTCTATGCCCATTATGTTTTCATCCTTTCAACAACTCCGTTGTTTAAACAGGGAGCATTCACAAATTGTTGTAAAATTCCTTATAGAAATGTATGCTTCGACTTCGCTCAGCATGACCGTCTTTGTAACCCTGAGCGGAGCCGAAGGGCTATGTTTCTAAAGTATTGTCTTTAAGCCGATATCTCACAACGTTATTCTTTCGCTACAATTTGTGAATGCTCCCTATCTTAAGTTTTAATACCGGCAGCGCTATTCCCTGCCCAGAAATTCTCCGGTTCTTGTATCTACCTTTACCTTTTCACCGTTATTTATAAACAACGGCACTTTAATGACAAGCCCTGTCTCCAGTTTGGCCGGTTTATAAACATTTACCACAGTATCGCCCTTCTTCCCCGGATCGGTTTCCACTATTTCCAGAATAACTGATGTCGGCATCTCTACCGATATCGCTTTATCTTCATAGAAAGCTATTCTTATCTGGGTATTTAACTTCATATAGGGAATGGCATCTTCCACTGCTTCTTTTTGCAACAGTATCTGCTCATAATTCTCCGTATCCATAAAGCAGTAACCATCTCCGTCCTTATACAGATATTCCATGGTGCGATAATCGAGGAATATGTCTTCAACTTTGTCGGTTGACCGAAAACGTTTCTGAACAATGTTCCCCTGTCTTAAGTTTCTCAATTTTGCCTGTACCATGCCGCGCCAATTTCCCGGCGTTACGTGCTGAGTTTCCACAACCAGATACAAGTCATTATCAAGCTTTATCACGCCGCCCTTCTTCATTTCCGTTGCGCTAATCAATTTCATTACTCCTAAAAAACACTTTTTATAAAAATTCCGCCATAACACTATCGGCCACAAACAAGCCTTTTTCCGTTAGTTTCAGCCGTTCATCATCATCATTTAATAACCCAAGACGTTTCAGATCACTAATCTGTGCTCCGAATTGTTCCCCTATTTTGTAACCAAACCGGTCATAAAAATCCTTCCCTGACATACCACGCATCATACGCAGGGCCATTACAATTGTTTCAGATGCGAATGTATGCAGAGGCAAAGATTCGCGAAATACTTTTACATTCGTACTTTCCTCTATTCCTTTTATATAATGTGAGACACTTCTTTCATTCATAGACCTTTCGCCATCAATAAAAGAATACGCCCCGGCGCCTACACCCAAATACTCTTTATTATTCCAGTAATTAATATTGTGGGAACACTCGTACCCGGGTTTTGCAAAGTTAGATATCTCGTAATGACAATAATTATTTTCCCGCAGGAAACGCATTGCCGTCTGATACATCTCCAGTTCAACATCTTCATCCAGCTTGATTACTAATCCGTTTCTTGCCTTTTTCACTAACGGAGTCTCTCCTTCGTATGTGAGTGCGTACGTTGATATATGCTCCGGCTTCAGTTCCACGACCCTTTGCAAATCCTGCATCCACTCATCCAACGTCTGCCCGGGATAGCCAAAGATTAAATCGACATTGATATTTTTAAACCCTTCGGAAACAAGCAGCTCAACACACTTAGTTGCAATTGCGCCTGAATGTATTCTTCCGAGAAATTTTAAATAGTCATCCTGAAATGATTGAATACCGACACTTATACGGTTAACGCCATAATCTCTTAGCAATTTCATTTTATTCTTCGTTAGCGTGCCTGGATTTGCTTCTACCGTATATTCAAATGCTTTTTTATTTTTAATATGTTTGTTAACGATACTCAGTAAAGTTTTTATCTGGTTCTCGTTTACTATTGTAGGAGTTCCCCCTCCAATATACACGGTATCATAACTATATTTTCCCTCAAATACATTTAACTCCCTTTCGACAGCATGTAAATAATGATCGATGATACCCGATTCAGACACAACTGAATTGAAATCACAATAATCACACTTTTTAGCACAAAAGGGAATGTGAATGTAGAGGGATGATAACGGTTGTTTTGTTCTATTCATTTATGTAAATAAACCTTTTTTCTTTCCCGCGTCACTATACATATCTTTTAGTTCTGTTTTTATAATATTTTTATAATATTCCAACCTCTTTTGAGCATCTTCCAGATTGCCATGAAACCGTTTTGTAAGGTCTTTATAGATTAGTTTAACAGGCAATTCCCTTATTTCCAAACCCTTCTTCCATGCCTGTATCCATAATTGCACCGGCATGCCGTATCCGTGTTCCGTCAGGGTCAAATCCTTTAACTTTTCCACCTTATATGCCTTAAAGCCACAAAAAGCATCCGTAATGCGAAATCCGGTAATATCATTGAGAATCCTGGTAACTTCCCTGTTAATACGGTAACGGTCGTGAGGCACTTCCTGATCAACATTCACGGGAAGAAGATAGCGCGACCCTGAAAGTATATCATAATCACGAAAGGGAATTCTGCTTAAAAATTGCTGGATTTCTTCCGGTTCATGCTGTCCGTCAGCATCTATCGTCACAAGATAATCATACGTATTATCAATCGCAAAACGAAACGCATCGATAATCGTTTTCCCGTATCCTAAATTTCTTTTATGTCTGATAACATATATATCATGTATGTCTTTTAAACCATTTCCAATATCCTCTGTCGAACCATCGTCCAGCGCCAGAACATCAACAGAATACTTTTTTACCTTTTGGATAATATCATACACATCACTCTCATTAAAAACCGGTATTGCCACTAAATTCTTTGTTTTTTCCATCATGTATTATTTCTTATCCGAACAAGTCGGAAGATTCTTAAAGGGGAATTTACGATTTAAAATTTACAAATTACGATTTAAGACTTTCGGTTTTAATGTAAAGCGAGGAGACTCTTCGCTCTACAAACACGATTTTGAAATTCCTTAACGTTAAAGTGGTATTTACATCAGGCAGGATACGGTTACTTCATAAGGGAGTGAATCCTCTTGGTGTCTTGCAATGCCTTTTCCATTGGCACAAGCGGTGTAATTTCTATGTCGGTAAAAAAGGGAAAGAGCGGCAGTTTTGCCACAATTTCTTCCACTTCTTCATTTGATTCCGCATCGATAATTGCGGCTGCGCCTCTCCTGCCTGATAGTTTTCCTCCTGCCACAATCTTCCCCCGCCTCTGGAAACGCGCAAAATACTCCCACTCTTTTATTACGTACCCCAAAAAATCCTTTACCGGCATTTGCGGCATTTGTTTTACTTCTACTTTTAAAAGAAACAGCATCTCGTTTTACCTTTCAATCGTTAAAAGTTCTTTTGATACGGATTAACCATTTAATTAGTCCTTCGGTAACTTTTATTTAATACAACTGTAGGGCGAGCCTGCCTGGCGATAGGCAGGGCTTTACCCTTGCCGGGAGCAGTCCCGGTTTCTTGTAACTTATCATTTATTATGCTTCGGCTCCGCTCAGCATGACGCTTAGAGTCACCCTGAGCGGAGTCGAAGGGTTGAGTTTCTCAGTGTGTTGAGGAGCTTTTCATATCAGAATATATGTTAATTGTTTTTTTTACAAGAAATCGGGAACGCTCCCGCCTTGCTTATCCTCTGTATGCGTTCACGGAATTGCAACCCTAAAGGATTGCCCTGCATGAACAGATTGAAATTCCTTAACATAAATTGTATTCTTTTCCTTTGTAGCTCCGTGCCTCTGTGAGAGAATTCATCTCATTTGAAAAAAATATTGCTTCCCGGATGCTACATTGCCAACCCGCCATCAACATTAATTACCTGCCCGGTAATGTATTTTGCATCTTCCGATACCAGGAATCTTACCAATTTTGCGACTTCCTCCGGCAATCCGAATCTTTTTACCGGAATCATGTCAATCATCTTTGTTTTGTACTCCTGCGGCAAAACATTGGTCATATCCGTATCAATAAATCCACAGGCAATGGCATTTACGGTAATATTTGCCTTGCCCACTTCTTTTGCCAGAGCCTTTGTAAAACCGATCATACCTGCCTTTGAGGAAGAATAATTCACCTGGCCTGCCATCCCCATAATGCCGCTCACCGATGTTATATTGACGATGCTTCCGGCTTTCTGCTTTATCATCTGCATTATTAATGCCTTTGAGAAATTATATACGCTTTTAAGATTGGTATTTATGACGTCATCCCAGTCACTTTCCGCCATAAGCGCCAGGAGCTTGTCGCGGGTTATTCCCGCGTTATTTACTAAGAAATCTATCTTTCCGAAGGAGTCTTTCACGGCCTTCACCATATCTTTCGCTCCTTCAAAACTCACCGCATCTACCTGAAATGACAACCCCTTAACTCCAAGCGTTTCAATCTCTTTCAGCAGTGCATTGGCAGCATCAGCGCTCTTACTATAATTAAAGGCTACGTTGCAACCATTCTTTGCAAGCTCCAACACTATTGCCTTTCCAATTCCCCGGGTACCGCCTGTGACAATGGCTACTTTATCCTTTAATAGCATAAAAATTCTCCCATATTAGTGTATTACCGTTAATAAATAATAAAACATCGTGACTTATAGTAAGGAAATGATTTTTGAAATGCAAGGCAAAAAAACTGCCGGATATCGTAAAAGAATTGCCTGTTTTCTGATGTTTTCCACTAAAAACATTCACCACACAGCAGCGTTACCAATAATTAACGCCCTTCGTTGCTTTTCAACCACTCCCATCCGGAATCGATTAATGATTTTAGTGATTTTAAGTCTTCTAAAGAGTTAAAGCTGCATACAGCTTCAGCATCACCACTCCCTGAGGCAAAACCTTTCCACGCATACCCGTCCTGGGAAAACCCTACTTTGAATCTGTCTTTCGTGGTAAATGCAACCTCAGTATTTATCCTGCGCACAGCTTTCCATTTTTCAGACAGACTTATCATATATTCCAGCGCTTTGGACACATTTTCAATTTCGTCCATATCAACAAATACAACTTTTCTCCGCTCATTCCTTCCGCTCTCGAGAACAGCAATGTAAAAACCGCTTACTTTTTGACTCCCAATGACCGGTTCATATGCGGCAATTGCTTTTATTTCCACATTTGACCCATACGTGCCTTCCACCATTCCCAAGGTACTGCTTTCTTTTATGATTAATGTATCATCTTTTGAAAGAAATGTCTCTATTTTCGTAGCAGAAGCTTTCTGTTCTGCAAACAAAAAGGATGCTGAAGGCATTAAGATAAACAGAAATATTATAATGAATATGCCAAATATACTACTTTGTTTTTTCATAAATTAGTCTTATTGAATGTTGTCGCATATGCAAAAAAACATAAAGCAAATTTAAGTTAACGGCTCGTTCTGATCTCCGGTAGTTTAAGAAATTACGCTGAATAGTTACAAATGTGGAGGTATTATGCGGGGGATAAACCACCCGCGCTACGACACATATTGCATGGTAGCGCCGATCCTTTATGGTCGGCTTTATTTTGATTTACAAAAAATTGGGAATGCTCCCGTAACAAATTGCCTTCTCTTATCAACAAGTTAATCACTAATCAAGGTGTGGCCCCCATTCTGTAATCAAGGCGTGACCCCCATTCCTACCATAAAGAACCTAACGTTAAAACTCACAGGTGCGGCGGTTGTTTCGCCACATCCTGTGGAGTGATTTGTTATGCCCCTATTATTTCATTTAGTCCTTCAATGACTTGTTCTAATTCTTCCGTATCCGCTTTGGCAATCATTTTCCCTATTCTATCAACGGAAAGAGTCCTGATCTGACTTATTTTAACCCACGACCGTTTAGGCAAATCTGCTGTTTTCAATTCAAGAGTGAGCGGAAACCCTGCACGTTGAGGCTGACTGGTAATAGACACGGCAATAACAGTTCCCGATCGTTCATTAAAAATTTCGTGACTCAAAATCAAAACAGGCCGTAAGCCTGCCTGCTCACGACCCCGCACAGGGTTTAAATCTGCCCACCTGATATCACCCCTTAGTATTCGGGCCATTGGCTCAAATCCTCAGTTAAACCTTCCTCCGCCATTGCTTTTTCAAAGGGAATGTCGAGCTTGGCACATTCTTTAGCTAAACGAGTGCGTTTAAGACGTTTCAGTTTTTCTTCTACCGCTTCCTGTATTGCCTGGCTGCGATTTTGAAAAACATGCTCACTAACGAGTCTATCTATGTCTTCGATAAATTGTTCGTCTAATGTAATGGCAATTTTTGTTTTTCTCATGATTTACCTCCGGTATTACATTATATCATACCAATGGATTTGTCAATATTTTTCAAGGGCATAACGACCGGGCTCAGGCGCGCGGGCAATCACGCAGGAATAAAACCAAAACCGGTTTATTCCGCGTTGCCTGAAGCTGATTGTTCAACCGTCCCATCAATCCATTCTGATTCATGTTTTGCTTCAATGGCACCAAGTATCATCCAGCAAATAAACTTTGTGATGTGCTTAAGCCAAGTAGCTCTTTGAGCATCTGTTAAATTTCTTGCTTGTTTTGGCTCATCTGCATTTAGACGTATCAGATTGTCAATAGTGTTTCTATCGATGGCGAGCGTGTGAGCAACTTGATTACGCAGTTTATTTATTATGTCGATGCTAGGCATGAAGAGAGGATCAGCCGGAAACCCAAGCAGGTGTAATAGAGTCTGCTTTTGTTTGAATGTAAACCGTTCGCTTTCTATAATGCCTTCAGTCGGGGCAATGATATCTATATATTGATTGAACATGAACTCAACCATGAGATGACATTTCAGAATTACGATATCAAGAGTACGTGGTTTCGAGAGATGTGTTTTAAGTAATTTATTAAGGTCTGCCGCAAGTTTATTTAGTCGTTCTTTTCGTTCAGCAATGGTTACATAATCCGACGCGGTCATGCCTACCCCTATGCCGCGTTTGCGAAAGTCCTCAGCCTCTTGCATACTAGGGCTAGATCGATGGAATTTAGTCATTTTTTTTATTATTTATTTGGGTTGAACAATAATTATACAGTCTGTATAAACCAACCGGCAACCCATCGACCGGGCTTCAGACACCGTGACCTCTTTTGCTCTAAACATGAGTATAGATCATCGTCATGCTTAGGAGATGATAAAAGATTGCTTTTCTTTGAAATCAAGTATGGTATGGGAGCATTCCCGATTTTTTGCAACCGTTTATGGGATCGGTGTGGGTAGGGTGGATAAAGGCGCTGGTTTTTGCGCCGTATCCACCAACAATTATCGCATAAATGGTGGATTCGCTCCGCTTAATCCACCCTACAAGGCTCCGCTCAGCATGACATGCTTTTTTATAGATAACATTCACGGTCACCCTGAGCCCTTCGCTTATGTCATGCTGAGCGGAGTCGAAGCATCTTTTACCGCTCAGGATAAACTCCGTCGAAGGGCTGCGTTTTCCTGTAAATTGAAGATGTTTTCATATCCGGCATGATATACGGTAGTCGATTTTTCACAAAAAATCGGGAATGCCCCCGTATGGTATCTCCGGAATTCCCATAGAGACGCATAGCAATGCGTCTCTACGTTTGATGGGTAATGCCCACCCTGCTCTGTTAAAAGTTCCTGAAGTTCCAATTTATTTCCTTATGTTCCCCGTAAACACGAAATCATTATCGGCAACTCCCACATGGCACCCGATGCATACTTCTCCCTTTCCTTCCAGTTTAACTTCCCCGTCCGGTTTGTATTTGACCCAGTACCAGTCGTTTCCCTTCGGATTGAAACCCTTCGCCTTGTACATTACCGTCAATAACGACACCTTCTTTTCTTCCGTATAAATTTCTTTTATGAGGAGGGAACCATTGGGAAACATTCCTTTCTTGTTGACAATCGTATCCAGCGCAAGGTCGTTTACATACAGCCGCAGTATATCACCCGGAGGCATAGTGCTCTCATAGATACCTTCCTTTCCAGGCCATGCCGGATAGCGCCCGTAGGGATTTTCCTTTGTCATATATTCCCATAATTTCCGTGCATTTATTGTTTCACTTGGAAATGGCGCCTCGGCAGTTCCTGTTTTATGCTGCATACAGAACATGGCCGCCAGCGCAATAATAAGAGAGCATATCATTTTGCCTTTGTTCACTTTATTTTGTCCTTCTTGAATTTTCTTAAAAAACACCCGCTCTCAATTTTATCTTTAATATGAAGCCTATAGCGTCTTTGATATTCGCCAATACCTCCTCATACGCATCTCCTTGTGTATAACAACCCTGGAGTTCAGGACAAAAGGCAAAATAACCATCACTGTCTTTTTCGATTACCACCGAAAATTTATATGTACTCATATGTTTGACCTCCTCCATTGCCGGAATTTTTCTAAAAATAAAATTATTGTCATGAATTACCCCTTCTTTTGAATTTCGCTGATATCCCTACTTTTTTATCGCATAAGCCCACGCAATCATTCCCCCTTCCATGAGCTTCACGTTTTTAAACCCTTCGTTAATATACTAAGGCGTACCGCATGATGCATCCGATATATCAGCTTCTTCTGAAATAAGCGATATCTCAGCATCGGGGTCTTCCCTCCCTGCCTCCGCAGCAGTCTTTGTCCCCGACGCCACAGCGCCTATAATAACCAGTCGTTTTGGATTCATTTTTAATCTCTTAAAACATTACCATGATATCCCATTTTCCATCTGCTCTACTCCTCTTTTTTCGTTTTATACTCACAGATAATCCGCCGTACATCCTCAATTTCAAACCCGTACGCTTTTCGCAGTTTACCCAATCGTTCATTTTTGTCCACGTCCACCGGTATTCCAAGCTTTTCAATGATATATGCAACAGATATCTCCGCTTCTTTTGCAACTTCAGCCAATGTCATTGATCCCCATACCTGAATCTTCTCGTGGTCACGCGTTAAACATATATCACATCCCGGGGTTTTTTCTTTTGTCGATTCCACAGGACTCAATAACGGAGATACTGCAAATGCCAGTACACCCATGAATCCAATAATGCCCAATGCGACCCGTATTCCAGAACCTTTACGTTCTTTGCCGGTGAGAATATTCACCACCCAGCGCCAATGCAGAAACAAATGTGCCGTCAAACAAGATAAAAAAACGACTGAAATCCAGAAATGGATATTCCCCCATTCGTGCCGGTCCATTCCCCAGATAGACTTAAAACGTCTGCTCCCGGCAGGAAGGATATAGTGCATCAATATACCGGTGGTGGTTAAGAGGACAAAACCAACAAAAGCTGTAGCATCTACGATGATGTTTTGTCGTGAACGTTTCATTTTATACCTTTCTGAGAAATAAGTGTTATAAACACTATTATTCTATTGTTTCCGGATATAATAACAACAAAAAACCCGACTTCTAAAACGGTCGGGTTCTCTTGTTAATGCTATTCAAACATAGTCAAATAAATCCGGTTTCCGAAATATTTTTGTGCTGTCGGGAGTTTCCTCCTGACAGCAATCTACGCCGTATCAAGGCGGCAGGAGACAACTCCCGCCGCTACTGTTCTCAATTTTTGAAAATCAGATTTATTGTAGCATTTTAGCTTTTTTTGAAAAAATTGCCCATGTCTTAACTCCATGCTTCAGCCTGGTGTTAAGGGGGAAGTAATCATTGGCTTCAGCACTGAGGTGAAGTTAGCCCAATACTTTTTACTGTACCAGAAGATCATGGCTAAAGCCGGTGTATTTATTGTGGATATCTCCGCACTAAAGTGCGGAGTTAATGGATGTGAAATTTGCTCCATGCGCCAATATAAGAGGTGCCTTATAAAACAAAGGAAACCAAAGTCTTTTTCAAAAAGCTAGAGTGTTACAAAATCTTTAAATTTCTCAAAGTAACAGGTTATGCACGCCCCCTCAGCATCCCATGCCAGTACATCCTTGGCAAAACATATGCTTTTAAGAAATACATACTGTAACGTTCCTGCGCCTGGTCAAAGGGGAAGGTCTCTTTCGGATTTTTGTCATAATCAAACTCGGCGAGAATCAGGCTTCCGTATCCGGTTACAATAGGGCAGGCAGTATAACCGTCATAAGAATCATTCAGTGGCTTCCCACTGATTTTTGATAACAAATTACGAACAAGCGCCGGCGCCTGCTTCCGGATAGCAGCCGCAGTTTTTGATGTGGGAAGGCTGCTGCAGTCACCGATGCCAAAAATATTCTCATAACGGTTATGCTGTAACGTATCTTTATTCACATCCACCCACCCGTTTGCATCCGCAATCGGGCTTTTTTTTAAAAAGTCAGGAGCGCTCATCGGCGGGGTAACATGTATCATATCATATTTCATCACAACTTCTTCTCCCGTGTCAACCTTCCTGAATATAGCCTCTTTCCTGTCAGGCCGCAATCCGGCAAGATTGTGCTGATACTTTACCTCGATTCCTTTCTTTTTGGCCACATCCACAAGCGCATCTGCATATTTTTTTACCGCGAAAATCACCCCTTGCGGGAGTGCAAAGGTAATACCACTCTTTTCCCGCACGCCTGATTTCCGGAAATAGTGTTCTGCCAAATAACAAATTTTCTGAGGGGCTCCGCCGCACTTGATGGGAGTGTCAGGCTGGGTAAAGATGGCGTTTCCACCCCTGAAATTTCGAATATTTTCCCAGGTTGAATCTACCGTTTGATATGAATAATTGCTACAGACGCCGGTTTTCCCGATTGATTCATTAAGACCGGGAATTTTGTTCCAGTCGAGCTGAATGCCTGCCGCCACTATCAAATAATCGTATCCGATTACTTTTCCTGATTCAGTAATAAGATTATTCTTCTCCGGATCAAGCTGAACGACCGTATCTTTAATCCATGCAACGTTACCGGGAATAAAATCTTTTGTTTCCCGTTCAGATATTTCACGGGGAAATACTCCGGCGCCAACAAGCGTCCAGAGCGGCTGATAATAATGCTTCTCCGAAGGCTCTATAATGGCAATATCCGGGGGATTATTCTCCCGGCATAACCGCGATGCTACCGTAATGCCCGCAGCGCCACCACCACCAACAATTACTACCTGATAGGCATCTCTCTCTTTCATTAATATGATCTCCTGCATAGATAATTTTATAGAGGGTAGTTTGTTTTCTTCTTATTACAATTGATTATCATTAAGCAAACGTCCAAATCGTTTGCCAAAACTAATGAGAAATCCCAGCGCGCGTTGCAGATCACAATTCCCTATCGCTTTTATAAGTCCTATAAATCCGATTTTTCCAGGACGGTCTTCCCTACATTCCGCCAGTGCGCATCCGGCTTGTGCCACAACATTTACCGCTTTGGGGTTCAGGACGCCGGAACTCATGAGTGATTTCAATTCATCAGATTTGAGAAGTTCGTTCAGTTTTGCTGCCGCATCTTTTCCTTGTTTCATAATCATCCCGAAATCGATTCCTGAATGTTCTGTATTCTTGCACAGTTCATCGAACGAATCCATAATCATTGCTATGGTGTCAGGCAATCTTTCGATTTTTCCCAGGAGGGGCATCAAGAGGTCTATTTTTTTAATTAATTGGGAAAGGGTATCGAGCTTTTTGGGATCGGTAAGCTGGATTAACAATTCGCTCATTTTTTTAAACCGTTCATCAATATCGATTCCCGCCTTTGCAGCATTTCGGTAATACTCATCTGCTGCATCGGTTGTTATCGCCATCAATGCAGGAATTTTTTTGGCAATATATTCAATATTTGATATTGATCTTTCAAGAGAATCAATACGACCTGATACCTGCGTTAAGAGTTCTGCAATTAAGGAAATATCAGCACTCTGTTGTGCTACAGGTTCATTCGACTTTTCATATTCCATATTGTATCCCCATTTTTTTATTCTATAGTCAAAAGAGTCAAGAGTATCATGTCTTTAGATGTGTATTTCAATAACGTGTGTTATCTTCATTCCCTGACTTCTTGCTATGTCAAGATAGTCCTGCACATCTCTTTTCGGGTCAATGACTGCCGCAACCTTTGCGGCGGGACAGCCAATCACATACGACAGGCAGCCGATCCCCGGCACTTCAATTTGTTTGAAATGCATGTTAATTCTCCTTGTCGTAAAAATAAGTAACAGCTTTATTATGTATTCAGTACAAGGTTTGGAACCGAGGCGGTCAACACGGACAAACAGGGTTTGTCCGTGCCACCCTGTTATCAATTTTAAAACACACTTTTGCCACTTTTTACAAAATAAATATCACTTTCTCCTCCATCCGCTCCAGACAGGAATGCCGTTTTCATTCCGAAGCATTAATACCGCATCGTCCTTCTTAACATGTGCGGCAATGATTGCCGGTTTCCCTTCAAAATTAATCCTTGAGCCTTTCACTTCAATCATATCATTCTGCTCTATAACCATATCCTGATTTTCAATGTACCATGCGGGACCCAGGTGGACTGCTATCTCTTCCTTATCGGTTTTTACCGTCAGGTGCACGCCGCCGGACATCCCTTTCACAGGGATAATCCTTTCTACCTTGGTCACCTCTCCGCAAATGGTTTCAATGGTTTTGGGATCGTACATCCTTCCATATTGACTCCCGGCTCCCCAGCCGCCCTGGCCTTTCCAGTTTATATTCCTTCTCCATCCGCTCCATGCAGGAATACCATTTTCATCCCGAAGCACCAGACTATCTTCCCCTTTTTTAATTTCGGCAGCGATAATAATTGTTTTCGTTTCCAGTTCGATTCTTGAACCCTTCACTTCTATTTTGTCTTTCGGCTCAATCTTAGTATCCTGGTTTTCAATATACCATGCAGGCCCAAGATGAACGGGAATTTCTTCCTTGTCCGTTTTTACCAGCAAGTGCACACCTCCGGACATGCCTCTCGCAGGAGTAACTATATCAACACTCACCACCTCTCCTTTAATTGTCTCTATAGTGCCCGTATCAAACAATCTCCCATATTGTTCCCCTACACCCCACCCGTAACCTCCTCCTTTTCCCTTTTTCCCCCACTGTGGTTGAGAGAACAATTCATTTGACATAAATAATCCCGATATCAGAACCACTGCCATAACCACACACATTTTCTTCATTTTCTCATAAACTCCTTTCTTTTTTCATCTTTCACTACAAAATAGTATACTTTTATTATTTCAATGTTAAGGAATTTCAAACTTTGTAGGGTGGGCATTGCCCACCGTCTCACGTTGCTTACCTTTTTTGGTGGGCGATGCCCACCCTACTCTGTTAAAAGTTGCCGAATATCTAATTTAATTAATTCCGTTGATAACTTTAAAATACATCTTCAGGAGGAAGAAAGGATGGAATAAGGCAAGAAAAAAGAATTTGCACCGATAAACGGTAAAGGAGTCTTTGGCATGCTCGATATCGCTATTACACTTGCCACATCTTCTATTTGCCGGATCAATGCTGACAAATATTTTGTCACAAAGAAGACATTTTCTGATTTTTGCTTTTTTATGTTGCTGCTTTATTTTTTTCAATTTATTTGCACATATTCTTTTTCCCATTACTTTATTTACAAATAATGATGAACTGCGTCTCATTTCACCGGCATTTTCTATGATTTCCCAAACAAAACCTCTCCCGGATCCTTTTTTCTTATTTATGCAATAACTGATCGTAGCTTTGCTGACGCCGGTAAATTTCGACGCCTCTGAAAGAGAAGAAAATATATTGAGCACTTCACCGCTTCTGGCATCAATTTGTTTTATTTTCTTTGTTTCCATAATATTTTTATTTTTTAATGATTATTAATCATTGCTCTGAATATCCCATTCCGTTAAGTATTTCCCTTGTTTCTAATAATTCTTTTATCTTATTTTTTAATTCTTTAAGATCGGAGGATTTTGTTATATATGCGTCAGCCGGCCATGAAAAGAAGCTTGCCTTATAACAACTATACGCGGTGTTAATAATGACCGGTATTTTTTTGTGGTTGCTTAATATTTTCCCCATTGACTCAAGTCCATCCATTTTTGGCATGACAATATCCATTACGATCAAGTCAGGTATATAATCATTTACCATGTTTATACCATCTATGCCATCTCTTGCAGTGATAACATTGTATCCCTCATTTTGCAATTCCTGTTCATACAATAAGAGTTGATTTTGATTATCTTCAACTACGAGAATGGTTTTCATATACAAGATCTCCTTTACAACTCCTTAATTGAACAATGCAACAGGTTTAAAAACGGGAGATAAAACTCCCGCTTTTTAATTCGTCCCAAAGCTCTCTGGCTTTGGATCGCCTGTCTGCCGTCAGGCAGGTTTGCTTCTCATAAGAGGAGGTACGAGCATCCTTCACAATTGTGTTCCCAGGCAGAGACAGGTATGAAACCTGTCTCTGCCTGGGAACAAGAATGGTGGATTTGCAAAAATTTGGGAAATGCTCCCTATAACAACAATATGCAGTGTTAATAATGACTTGGTATTCTTCTGTGTTTGCTTAAAAAATGCCGTTTTATTGCCTCTTAAAGGTCAAGAGACTGTCAGCGATGCGGATGGTAGCAACGAATAAGGTTTTTCTTATCATGTAATAATTGAGTATGATCAATAACAGGTTATTTATTCATTTCAGAACAACTCAAATGCTACAGTATATATTTAATTTAACAATACCCTAATTAGAGCAGACCTTTATTAATATACTCAAAAGGATGTGTTGAAATACAGATTAAGCGCTACGACATGCCCTGATCATCTTTATACTCTTCTGCTATTTCAGAAAATATAGGTTCTATTCCCAAAAATGCATTCACAATCACCGGATCAAATTGAGCGCCGGAACATGCTTCGATTTCTTTTACCGCATCTTCATGAGTCCACGCCTGTTTGTAGGGACGATTGCATCGCAAGGCATCGTATGTGTCTGCAAGGGCAATAATCCTTGCATACAATGGTATTTCCTCACCTTTTAATCCCTGCGGATACCCGGTGCCGTCAAATTTTTCGTGATGCATATAAACGATGCCGGCAGCCATTTCCATCATGGGTTTTTCTTTTAACATTTCATACCCCAAAAGTGTGTGAGTTTTCATTGTTTCATATTTTTTTTTCGTCAATTTTTTTTTATCAAGCAGTATCGTGTCGGCAATTCCTATCTTTCCAATATCATGCAGCGCGGAAAACATTTCAATATCTTCACAATATTTTTTCGGCATACCAAGATGTTCCGCAATTCGCCGTGAATACATCCCCACACGTATTATATGCCGTTCCGATTCTTTATCTCTCGCCTCCGCAATATCCGCTACGGCACGGTAAACTTCCATGTGGATTTTTAATTCATCTTTTCGTCTGTCTGTAATGTCTAGAGGGAACCAAATAGTATTAACAATAGTGCCTTTTGAATCGAAAACAGAATTCACTATTAAATGCACCCACACAAGATAGCCTTCTTTTGTTTTGGTTGGCAACTCACCTTCCCAACAGGTAAGTTCGGGATTTGATATGGAACCCCATAACCCTTTTAAAAAAGTGTCATACTCACCTTCCGAAATCCCCAGACCGGAACAGGCCGAACGGTCGGGAATAATGATGCTGACATTTTTTCCCTTCATTTCATCCGGAGAAAAACCATACATCTTTTCAAAGGCTGGATTAACAAATACGATCTTTCCTTCGTTGTCAGTTATTGTTATTCCGCGTGTTGAATTATACAGTCCCTCAAAATAAAGTCTGCGTTCTGCATTTGCCTTCGACAGATGTTTATTGATCTGATCCAATTCAGTATTCACCGTTTGCAGACTGCGATCATATTTTCTTATAATAAAACCAGTAAAAATATATGTTACAAATCCAAGGATAAACGGCGCTATGCCGCTAATAAGTGCCAGCGGATAGACAAATTTTTTTGTTTTGTTTTTCAACTCATAAAAATTCTGATGAACAAAAAGACGAAAATCCGTATTCTCAATAAGAGACATTGCAACAATAGTGGCGGTATCGCCTTTATAAAAGATTCCTTCAAAGGTGTTATTTTCTGCAAAATCCTGATATCTGTAATTTTCAAAACTATTTAATTTTGAAAATACTCCATCGTTTATATTTATGTTACTTCCCAGTTCAAGGCCGGGCATTGCAACTACTTTTCCTTCTCTATCCACAGCACAGGCATAACCCCTGTTCGGAATTATCATTTCATTGCAGATGTTTTGCAGTAAATGAATTTGTCTCGGCCCTGGCATTCCGGATAACATATATTTTGCAAAACATTTTATAACTGTGTTTGCCATGGTTTTGTTATCATGCGCAATCTGATGTTTCAATTCGCGCAAAACAGATTTGTATGACGCATTTACAAACACCGCGGAGCCCATTAAAGCTATTAACAGAACAATTACCGATATTTTCCATTGTATTCTTGATTTCATACGCATACCTTATGCCTTATGCATTATGCATTATAAAAATAAAGGGGCAACATTATTGCTAATGCCACCCCTTCACATAATTATTATAAGAAGAATTCAGAAACAATTTATTTTTCTGTTAATTCACAATCAGGTGTACTATTATTTTTCATCACTCTCTTCATCGCCGCTATCAACTTCACCTTCTTCCGCAGCGCCTTCTTCTCCATCAGCTTCTTCAACAGAGCCTTCGTCATCACCATTTTCTTCTTCATCGTTATCTTCTTCTTCATCACCACCTTCTGCATCTTCTTCGTCTTCAGCCGATTCCCCTTCAACTTTTTCCTTAATCTCGGCTTTTTTGGCTTCTACCTTCTCTTTTATCTCCTCCCGTTTTGCTTCTACTGCTTCTTTAATCTCAGTTTTTTTTGCCTCAACATCTTCTTTTATCTTTGCTCTTTTTTCTTCTACAACTTCTTTCGGTTCTGCTTTCTTCTTTATCTCCGCTTTTTTTACTTCATGTTCAATCTTCTTTTTTTCCTTTTTTACCGCATGCTCTGTCTTTTTCTTTTCATTTTTTGCTTTTTCCCTTGCATGTTTTTCTTCCGGAGATAACTTCTTGTGCTCCTCCTTTTCCAATTCTTCGTATGTTTTAGCATCCACCTTCACTACAGGACTTTGCAACCATAAAACAGAAAATACAAACGTTGCAAATACAGCAAAAAAAACTTTCCTCATTACAGCTCCTTCACAAAAAATGTTCATAAAACTAAAGGGACTTACCTCCCCGATTCTATCGATATGATCTTTAATAATTGCAACCCCGGAATCTTCCCAAAAACGACAGAGCTTCCTGCAAATACCAGTCGTTTCTAAGTGTCGATTTGACAAGAGTATGTCACTCGATGTGTAAATGTTATATAAATCAACAGAGTTTGTCAAGCAGGTTTATAGAAGATCATGAGAGAAGAAACAACGTCATAATTTTCAGTAATATTTATCTATTCCATACAAAATGTGTCATATGAAAATCTTAAATTTAAAAATTCCTCTCACTCTCAGCTTTACAATAGTTACATACATATATTATACTTTTACTTACCATAAACATTGTCACACTAAGCCCAAAAATAGATACCGAAGAAAGCAAATGCCCTACTCTTAATATGATTACCGTTATGAAAGAACAAAACGATATATTGAAGTGGCTTCCCGTTACCAAAAAGGAAATGGAAATGCGCGGAGGGGATCAACCTGATGTTATCCTTATTTCGGGTGACGCGTACGTTGATCATCCGTCATTTGGCGCCGCGGTAATCGGCAGGGTTATCGAAAAAGAAGGATTTTCGGTAGCCATTATTCCCCAACCAAACTGGCGTGATGATCTGCGTGATTTTAAAATATTCGGCGCGCCGAGGTATTTTTTTGGAGTAACCTCAGGCTGTATGGACTCTATGATAAACCACTACACCGCGAATAAACGACTCCGCTCTGCCGATGCGTACAGTCCCGGTGGCAAAGCCGGGCTGCGGCCGGATTATGCCGTCACCACGTACACAAAAATATTGAAATCCCTTTATCCCGATACTCCCGTCATTATAGGAGGCATTGAGGCTTCTTTGCGCAGGGTGACGCATTATGATTACTGGTCGGATAAACTTATGCCTACCATTCTTGAAACGAGCGGAGCCGATTTGCTGGTATACGGAATGGGAGAAATGGCCCTAAGAGAAATACTCAAACTTTTGAAAAAAGGAGTGCCCTTTCACCAACTAACTATGGTGAAACAAACAGGCTATCTCAGAAGTCAACATACCGGCATTCCAAAAAATAAGCATTGGAATGATATACATATCCATTCCCACCAAAAATGTCTCGAAGATAAAAAAAACTACGCAATCAATTTTAAATGGATAGAGCAGGAGTCGAACAAAGTATTCGCAAATCGCATTCTTCAGGACATCGGAGACAAAACGTTGATCATCAATCCCCCCTTTCCGACGATGACCGAAGATGAAATTGACGCCTCCTTCGATTTGCCTTACACGAGACTTCCCCATCCGAAATATCAAACGCTTGGCGCCATTCCTGCATATGAGATGATTAAATTCTCGATCAACATGCACCGCGGATGTTTTGGCGGGTGCAGCTTCTGCACAATATCGGCACATCAGGGAAAATTTATCGCCAGCCGTTCCGAGTCTTCTATTATGAGGGAAGTGGATCAGGTAACCGATATGCCCGATTTTAAGGGCTATATTTCAGACCTCGGGGGGCCTTCCGCCAACATGTATAAAATGAAAGGCAGAATTCAGAAAATATGCGATGAATGCCTCAGGCCATCGTGCATTTATCCGGCAGTATGCGATAATCTCAATACAAATCATTCCCAGATAACTGATATTTACCGTAAAGTAGACGCGCATCCGAAAGTGAAAAAGGCGTTTGTCGGGAGCGGAATCCGCCATGATCTGTTGACAAAAAGTTTCAACAAAAAAGCGGATAAATCCATTTACGAATACACGGTGCAACTGTTAACCCGGCACGTATCCGGCCGACTCAAAGTCGCCCCTGAGCACACTTCACCCGAAATCCTCAATATAATGCGAAAACCATCATTTGAACATTTTCGGGAATTTACACAAATATTTAACCGTATCGATAAACAACATGGACTGAACCAGCAGCTTGTCCCTTACTTCATCTCCAGCCATCCCGGATGCAAAGAAAAAGACATGGCAACCCTTGCCGCAGAAACCAGGGAACTTGGTTTTCATCTCGAACAGGTACAGGACTTCACCCCCACGCCAATGACCGTTGCGACCGTTATGTACTATTCCGGCTACCATCCTTATACGCTGAAAGAATATTACGTACCGAAATCGATCCGCGAAAAGAAGGAGCAACACCGTTTCTTTTTCTGGTACAAAAAGGAAAATCAGGATTGGATACGAAAGAAACTCTTTGAATTGCAAAAACAGGATTTGCTCAAAATACTATTTCCCTTCAGGAAGACGGAATCACTCCAACACAAAAAACCCGTCGGGGGAAAAATGCCATACCCGCCGCAAAAACACAAACAGAGAAAGAAGGCGTTTTAAGGTAAACGGCGTTGTTACTATTTTTTCTCGCCGTTTTTTTAGCAGTCAAGGGGAGGCCATTGTTATGTCTTTTGCTACAGAAGTGGCGATATCAGGGCTCATTGGATTGACGGTGACCTCTCTTGTTTTCGGAATTACAACCAAATCCATATCTTCCATTGGAATTGCGCCTAATAATGCCTGATCACCCATTACAAGCGCACCACAAAATCCGGTACGATTTTTAAATTTTAGTTCAATTGGACCGACGTATGGAACCAATTTTTCACTCTCGTTTGCAAGAGTTACATCTTTTTTATCTATTTCTTCTAATTCAAGCTGAATTTTTAAATGTTCCGGAATGCATAAATGTACCACTCCGGTATCTGCAAGCGCATCTACTTCAATAGGAGTTAGGTCTGGTTTTTTCGGATTCTTTAATATAATTTTTGTATCACTTTAGTTTTTTGAAAAAACATGATTTCTCAGCTATTCTGCAACCCTGACAGGGTTCTGAAACCCTGTCAGGGTTAAACCAGTAAGCAAGATTTACCTTATGTTATCACAGTTTTTCAAAAAACTAAAGTGATACTAATTTTTGCATTTACTAATCCCACTTATACCTCCTTTCTTTTTCAATCATAACGTAGATTACACTGCCTAAATGCGGCATGACAATACGGCGCCCACTCACACTTGATGCTGTGAATCTTATCAAATTCGTTTCTTACGTCAACTTCATTATTATAAAAAAACTCATTCTAAAAAGAGATTGCCATCATTCATGGTGGTACTTTTCATTCCTAATGATGGTCATTGCCCGGTAGAGTTGTTCAACGAAGAAAAGGCGTACCATCTGGTGGGAGAATGTCATCCGTGATAATGATGCTGTTAAATTCGCCCTTTTTTTTATCTGCGCCGCAAGCCCATACGATCCTCCAGTCACAAACTTGACTGACCTGATACCAGAATTCATCTTTTGCTGCAAAAAATCTGCAAATTCAACAGAGGTGAGTTCCTTTCCTTTTTCATCTAATATCACAACAAAATCAGTAGGAATAATAAGTTTTTCGAGTGCTGCGGCCTCTTTCTCTTTTACCATTTCCGGCGTTTTACTACTGGCCGGTTTTGCAGCAGGAATTTCAACGATATCAAATGAACAATAATGTTTTAATCTGTCCGCATAAACAGATATCCCTTTCTTCAAGTAGTCATCTTCCGTTTTTCCTATTACTATCAATTCAATCTTCATACAAGTCTTCTTTATTTATGTTGTATTTGCTGCTTAATATTATTGAGATATCGAAACAACCTCTATAATTATTTACTTTAAGCCACGACAGGAAAAGTGTCCAGTTATTATTTGCACAAATACATGGTCATCTATTGCAATTAATAACACTTTGCTGATAATATTGCAGTATGGTAATTAATGAAATATTCACGAGCATACAGGGAGAGACGTCTTTTGCCGGTCTTCCCTTTGTGTTTGTCAGGCTAACCGGGTGCAATATGCGCTGCGGTTATTGCGACACGCAATATGCCTATGAAGAAGGCATCGAGATGTCAATTTCTTCCATTATTGACAAGGTGGACTCATTCGGATTGAAATCAGTATGCGTCACCGGAGGAGAACCGCTGGCAAATTCGAATACACCAATGCTTATTCAAGAATTGCTTAATAAGAATTATACCGTACTTGTTGAAACCAACGGAAGCTATGACGTCAGTATATTGCCGAATGAAGCAATAAAGATTATGGATCTAAAGTGTCCTGACAGCGGGATGAGCAAAATGATGCACTGGGAAAACATATCGTATTTGACAAAAAAAGATGAGATAAAATTTGTCCTCTCTTCACGAAAAGACTATGAATGGGCACGATCAATGATTGTCAAGCACCATCTGGCAGATGTTGCCAATGTTCTCATGAGCGCTGTTTTTGGGATTATTCAGCCTTCTCTCATTGCATCATGGATTTTAGAGGATCGCCTTAACGTGCGGCTGCAACTTCAACTGCATAAGTATATCTGGGGACATGAAACAAGGGGCGTATAAAGTATGACAAGAAAAGATACTGCTATTGTACTTGCCAGCGGCGGACTGGATAGTTGTGTGACTGTTGCAATCGCAAATGAAGTATATGATCTCGCATTATTACATATTAACTACGGGCAACGAACAGAATCAAAAGAGCTTTCCGCATTTCATGAAATAGCGTCATATTATAACGTTCCTGATGAACGAATTCTCATTGCCAACATCGATTATTTCAGAAAAATAGGCGGGTCAAGCCTTACTGACACGAAGATACCTGTTCAGGAGGCAGACCCCGACAGCAAAGAAATTCCCACAACATATGTGCCATTCCGAAACACCCTGTTTCTTTCCGTAGCGGTTTCGTGGGCAGAAGTTATTGGCGCCGGGAGGGTATTTATCGGCGTTGTGGCGCAGGACAGCCCTGGATATCCCGATTGCAAACCATTGTACTATGAAGCGTTTAACAAACTGATCGTTGCAGGAACAAAACCAGAAACCCGTGTGACAGTAGAAACTCCGCTTATTTTTAAAACAAAGGCAGAGATTGTAACGTTGGGGATGTCATTGAAGGCGCCGCTTCATCTTAGCTGGTCGTGTTACAAAAACACTGAAAAGGCATGCGGTGTTTGCCATAGCTGTTACTTGCGGTTAAAGGCATTCAGGGAATCTGGTCACAAAGACCCTATTGAATACGAATAACTTCAATAGCAGGGTTATTTATTTGAATCTTCCGGATGGTAATGAAAAATGCCAAAGAGTTTTTTGATGGTTTCCACGTATCGGTATCCTCCTCCGTTTCTTGCTTCCTGCTTTGCCACCTTGGCAGGATGATGCAGGAGTTTATTGAGGGTTCTTTCCATAGTATACACCACCTGATTCCAGTCCTCATCATTAATATTTTTCAATTTTGGTCTCAAGCGGTTTAATTCGTCTTTTCCTATGGAATGGAAATTGTTTCTTAATAGTGTAATCGCGGGTTCAATCTTTATTTGTTCAAGCCGCGCCATAAAGTGTTCAACTTCTTTTTCTATGATTTCCCGGCATTTTTCTATTTCACGGGTTCTGTCGTCAATATTCTGGTTTACGACAGTTTGCAAATCGTCAATATTATATAAATACACATTGTCAATATTTCCCACCCCCGGTTCTATATCTCTTGGAACGGCGATGTCGATAAGGAAAATGGGATTTCCCCTTCGGTGTTTAATTGCTTCTTTTACCTGATCGGTATGAATTACGTAATGCGGCGCAGAGGTAGAGGTAATAATAATATCCGCTTTTGAGAGATATTCCCCAAGCAATTCATATTTGATGGCCTGCCCCTGAAACGCATCGGCAATGGCCTGCGCACGTTCAAAGGTGCGGTTGGCAACAATAATCGTCCGGGCGCCCTCTTCATACAGGTGTTTCAGCAAAAGCTCGCACATCTCGCCAGCCCCCACCACCAGCACCATTTTGCCGGTAAAATCCTGGAATATTTTTTCGGCAAATTCAACGGCAACTGAGCTAATGGAAACCTTACCCTGTCCTATGGACGTATTGGTGTGAATTGTTTTGGAAAGATTTAAAGCCTGCTGGAATAGCTGATTAAGAATTTTGCCTGTTGATTCCTCCACACAGGCAAGCGTATATGCTTCTTTTACCTGCGAAAGGATTTGCGACTCCCCGATCACCATAGAATCTATGCTGGAACTCACGTGGAAGAGATGCGTCACCGCGCGGTCATCTTTATAATGATACATATACTGGGAAAATTCATTTTCCCCGATTTTGTGAAATTCCGCGAGAAACGAGAGGATGTCTTCCAATTTTACCGCATCGGAAGCGGACGATGCATACATTTCTACCCGATTACAGGTAGACAAAATAACTGCCTCCGAAGAAGGATATTTTTGTGTAAACAATGACAAAGCGCTTGAAACACTATTGTTATTAAATGCAAGCTTTTCCCTGATCTCAACCGGAGCAGATTTATGATTTAATCCTACTACTAAAATACTCATGATTCAATCAATCCTTTTTGCCAATCAAAAATAACTTTTGCTTTAAACTTTCTCTCTATGTATCTATTTTTAACTATTTGTATAAAAGGGCTTGTTTGTTCTCTATCGTTGGGGTCGTTATTGAGAGTAATGCTGTTTATTTGCCCCCATAATTTCAATATGAGGTGTAGTATTGCTTACCTTTTGAAAAGCGTGTTTTGATCCGATAAAAAAAGTTCCTATAAAGGTAAATAGAACAAAACAAAAACCGGCAATCGTTAATAACGCTATCTTTGTGCCGTGAAAGGAAGCAACAAGGCGCATGTGTAACAACGCGGCATAAATAAGCCATGTTGCAAGGCCAAGAATCACTTTCGAATCCAGATACCACATCTCTCCTAAAATATTTTGCGTCTTTACCCAGAATGTGCCAAATACCAAACCAAGAGTAAGCAATGGAAAACCAAAAGAAATCGTCTTCCAGATAAGTTTATCAATGCCTTCCAAAGAAGGGAGTTTGCTAAACAACCGCCCGAATAGTTTAAGCTTTAACTGCCGCTGTTGAGTTAAATACATTACGCTTAAACTAAAAGAAATCGTAAAAGCTGCGTAACCGATAAAAATAGGAATAATATGGGCAACAAGCCAGAATTTCTGGAGACTGACGGTAATTAACATGTCACTTTTATCAAAAGTGAGCGCCCAGATAGAAAGCACGGCAACAAGGGGCATAAGAAAAGTATCCAGAGATGGCAATTTGTACAGATAGTCTATATTTATGAAAACAAATAAGACACACCAGAGCAATGATACAAAAGACTCATAAACGTTTGTAATGGGAATGCTGTTGGAATTTATGCCGAGAAATACCAGATATCCGCTATGGATCAAAAAACCCATTATTGTAGACCATCTTGCTACCTTTTTGTTAAAGATATCCGGTTTGACAATATGGCCAATTGACCATACGGAAGCAACAAGGTACAAAACAATACTTATTAGAAAAGGAATGTGAGACAACGTAAACATAATAGGTTAATTTAAAAAATAACCCTACATTAATCAACTATTATTTTCAGACAAATACGAAAGAAGGAAATTATTGTTTTTTTAATTGACAAACATTTATTTGTCAGATAACCTGAAAATGTAATCATTTTAAAATAAGAAACCGTTTATACTAATAGTCGCTGTTTGGGGTAAGAGTTGCTTCGCGGTTATTTTGAAAGTGTTCTTTTTTTTAAACTTATTATTTAAAAGAGGTTAAATCTATGTCAGAAACAAAACCAAAGATAACAAAGAAGACTTTCATAGGCGATGTAATTCAAAATTATCCCGAAACAGAGCCCGTTGTAAAAAAGTATTTTGGAGCCGGTTGTTATACGTGTCCCGGCTCAAAAACGGAAGACATTGCGTTTGGCGCAACCATGCATAATGTTGATCCTGAAGTGATTATAAAAGAATTAAACGAAATTATCGAAAAACACAAATCATAATTATACGGAGGAAAGATGGAAATGAGGGAAAAAATAGAAGAAGCGCTCAAAGGCATCAGGCCATCATTACAAGCTGACGGTGGAGATATCGAACTGGTTGATTATGAAGATGGCATTGTAAAGGTACGTTTGAAAGGCGCCTGCGGTTCATGCCCCAGCTCTCTTGCCACATTAAAATTCGGAGTAGAAGCCAGACTTAAGGAAATAATTCCCGAAGTAGAATCTGTAGAACTGGCCTAAATTATCTGACATATAACACATTGATGAAAATATGCAAACTTTATCCATAAAAGGAGCATTACTATGAGTATGGTCTTGGGACCTATACATCATTGGATGTTTGGAAAAATTAAAACATCAGTGGGGCGGGAATCATCAATTGTCTCGGCATTTAAGACTAAATATGGCAGTGACGCTGACATATTGCTCAAACAGGTATATACAAAATATCCCCCTGCAAACATTAACAAGCCTCTCGAAGAGTTGCTGGCAAACAAATCCATTCATCAGGGAATTCAAAGTCTTATTATAGAAGCAGAAACACGGGAGGCAGCTATTATAGCTGCCTTTTGTGCAAAATACGGTGATGCAGAAAAAGTCGCTGTTGAAGCAGCCCATGCTCATGGCATTCAGTACGGCAAAGACGCAGTAAAAAGCAAAGGCTTATCCGCAAATGAATGCAAAAGCACATCAAAAGCGTTTGAATTACTGGGAGATTACCTGTGCGACGGAATGCCGTGCGACAGAGGCGCGCAGGTTTTGGATGACTCAGAAAAATGCACCTCATGGGATCATGAAGATTGTGTGCATGAGAAATACTGGAAAAATGCCGGCGCAAATTTTTTAACGATGTGCAATATTGTCAACTCGTGGATTTCCGGATTCTGCAAAGGAATAAACCCCGGCTCGGAATATAAAAGAGAAAAGGCAATCGCCTCCGGCAATAAAACGTGTTTGAGTGTTCTGAAAAATTAAATATAACATGTCTGAACGATATGCCCGGCAGGAATTATTTTACGGCATAGGAAAAGAAGGTCAAAAAAAACTTACCGGTAAAAAAGTAGCCATTATCGGCTGCGGTGCGCTGGGATGTACTTCTGCAAATCTCATGGTACGCAGCGGCGTGGGCTGCGTGAAAATAATCGACCGCGATTTCATTGAAGAATGCAATCTGCAGCGCCAGACTCTATTTGATGAAGATGATATAAGCAACAACCTTCCAAAAGCTATTGCTGCAAAAAAGAAACTACAAAAGATAAATTCAAATATCACAATAGAAGCAACCGTTGCAGAAATCAACCCTTCTAATATTGATTCAAACCTTCACGATACAGACCTCATTATTGATGGAACCGATAACTTTGAAACGCGATTCCTCATCAACGATTATTGCGTGAAAAATGCCATTCCATGGATTTATGGCGCATGCATCGGAAGCATCGGAATCACGATGTCAATTATTCCCGGAGTTACTCCATGTTTGCGTTGCGCCCTGCAAGACATCCCCACTTTCGGAAGCACAGAAACATGCGATACCGCAGGAATACTATCGCCCGCTTCTGGCATAATTGCCTCGATCCAGGCCGCAGAGGCCTTAAAAATCTTAACGGATAATGTTGCCGCTGTTAACAGATATCTTTTAAAATTCGATCTATGGAAGAATGAAATAACAAGACTCAAAATTCACAATTTGAGAGAAATAAACATTTGTAAGACCTGCAAAAGCAATCAGTTTGAATATCTGAAAATGGGAAAATATTCTGCTACCACAACTTTATGCGGACGAAATGCCGTGCAAATCGTACCGGTTAACGGCTCAAATATAAATTTACCAATGCTTGCCTCGCGTTTAAAGCCAATAGGAAATGTATCTTTTAATAAGTATATGCTGCGTCTGGAAACAGATAAATATGTAGTAACCGTCTTCCCGGATAGCAGAGTTATCATAACCGGAACAAATGATCTGCCAACGGCAAAAAGTATTTACGCAAAATATATCGGCATGTGACATAATCCCTGTTCAATAGCATAACTATTTCATCATCCAAACGGTTACTTCTGCCTTATTCACCACCTCATTCGCCTTAAAACTTGCCTTTGCATTGCAATCGGTTTTCAGGTTACATTTATCCTTTTTCACTTTTATGGTAAATACTGCCTTGCCATCCGCATCTGTCTTCCGGTTTGAAGGCTCAATCTTTATTTTTTTGCTATTGTATGTTGTTACCTTTCTCTTTACCATAATCCCTTCAATACCGCAGCCGTCCGCATCGGTAACCGTCACCGTCACTTGCCCTTTCTCGTCTTTTTCCAGTTCCAATGTATCTGGCGATACCGTTATATTCTCCGCATCACCGCATACTCTGGCTGTAGGCGTAGGCGTAAGTGACGGAACAGGCTCTGTTGCTGATGGTGTACTTGAAGGCAATGGAACAGGAGTTGTCGGTGTTATGGCAACCGTTGGCACAGGCAGAGCCGCTACCATACACTCACCGGTTACTAACTGTGGATAGCCTGCGGTGGTTGTCTCGTCATAATAACTTGCCGTCAGTATGTCTCCTCCTGCCGCCTGTATGCGTTCATAATCGAGCGTGGAATCCGTACTGATCATGATCGAACCCCTGAATATACCTGTATCTGTCCCCGTCTCCAACATTTTTACCACTGCAATATTAAACTGCGAGGTCTGCACAGAAACCTTCTCCAGAATAGTTTCCGTTTCTTTGTTATCTTCGTTTGATTCCGCATTGTTCAGGGTGATTTCCGCATACTCTCCGGTGCGATATACCGGACTGCCAAATGCAAGCGTCGCGTCAGAACTACTAAAAGAGAGTTTCTTTGTAATTGATGCGGAGGAATACGGACTGTATGCCACCGTAACCGTTCCGCCCTCCATAGTCTTTACCGTGCCGATATTTGACCTGTTTCCTCCATCCGCACCGCCGGTAGCGGTTGTGCCTGTCTTTATGGTTGCCATGAATGTGCCGCTGTCGACGCTGTCTTCGTTCAAATCCAACAAAAGATCGTTTCCTATATAATAATTATCTCCGGTGATTTTTATTGCAGTGGTGAGTATTTCATCCGCCTGAGCATCTGTGTTCCGGTCGCCATCGGCAACGGTGACAATTACCGTATCGCCGGAGAGATAGGCAACCTCTTTGCTCAACGCTAAAACACTTTGCAACCCTGTTGGTGTTGGCACTGGGGTTGGAGATGACGCCGGTGATGGTTGTGGCGTAACGGTTGTAGTTATAGTCGCAATTGCGGTTGCTGTAGGTGTCAACGAAACTTCAGGCACAGGAGACTCTGTTGCCGCTGGGGTGGGTGAAGATACTATCGGGGCAGTTTCAGTAGTAAAATTCCATGAATAATCAGATTCCATCGTTGTCCCTGCCCAGTTTGCTGCCTGCACCTTTGTCGTAACCTTTGCTGTATATTTTGTGCCATACAAGAGGCTTAAGGATGGGGTAAAGGTAATCGTGGCGCCGTTCGAGACCACAGAACCTTCCACATCGCCGCCTTCATAGCTCAGTTTGAAGGATTCCTTCGTAACTGTAGAGCCGTTTACGTACATATTAAAGGTGGCAGATACCTCCGTATTCTCCGACACGCCGGTTGCGCCGCTTGATGGGCTTGTTGAGTTTACGGTGAGTTTCTCTTTTACAGGCTCTCCGCCACCTCCGCCTCCACTGCTACTATTACTGCTTGGTGTAGAGTCGAGCTTAGTGACAAAGACGTCGTAAGAACCTCCGCCATAGGCCGTCGATGTTCCCACGCGTGGAAAGTTAGTGGATGCGGTCTCGCCGGTGATATACGCATAGCCGCTGCCATCTACGGCAATTCCTCGGCCAATATCGTATGCGTTGGCTCCTCCGATGTAGGTGGAGTATACAATTGTTATGGGGGTCTCTGTGCCAAGCCTGGCGAAATATACATCAGCAGTACTTGTACCAGTATCACTTTTTCCTGTCGTTGTCCCGACGATGGGAAAGTCAATGGATCTGGCCTCGCCGGTAATATATGCAGAACCAGCGCTATCCACAGCGATCCCATAACCTTGATCAAACGCACTTCCCCCGATGTAGGTAGAATAGATAAATTTCAAGGGGGAGGTATCGGTACCGAGCTTGGTGACAAAGACATCAGGATCACTCGTGCCATTATTTTTGCCAGTCGTTGTCCCCACTACGGGAAAGTTGTTGGAGTAGGTAAATCCGGTGACGTATGCAGAACCAGAGCCATCCACGGCAATTGCATTGCCATTCTCGTCCTGAGATCCTCCCAGGTAGGTGGAGTATACTATCTGCAGGTTTGATGTGTCTGTGCCAAGCTTGGCAACAAAGGCTTCGACACCGCCTGAACTTGCCGTCGTTGTCCCCACGCGAGGAAAGTTTCCAGACTGGGTAAACCCAGTGATATATGCAGAGCCGGAACCATCCACGGCAATGCCAGCACCACTATCATTACCACTTCCCCCGATATAGGTGGAGTATGCGATACTTGCACCCGATGTGCCGAGCTTGGTGACAAAGACATCAAAAGTACCTCCGCCATAGGCCGTCGTTGTCCCAATGATGGGAAAGTTGTCATTGATGCGTGATTGGGTTTGTCCAGTGATATATGCATAGCCAGCACTATCCACGGCTATTCCATAACCACGATCAGTCTGCGTTCCTCCTATTAAAGTGGAATATTCGATGCTTGCGCCCGATGTGCCAAGCTTGGTGACAAAGGCATCAGAAGAACCTCCGCCATAGGCCGTTGTCGTTCCCACACGGGGAAAGCTGCCGTCACTGGTATCCCCGGTGATATATGCAGAGCCGGAGCTATCCACAGCAATTCCATAACCACGATCAGTTTGAGTTCCCCCGATGTAAGTGGAGTATACGATGCTTGCACCCGATGTGCCGAGCTTGATAACAAAGGCGTCCTCACTACCTCCACCATAAGGCGTATTTGTCCCCACAAGGGGAAAGCCGGTGGAGGTAGTCCTGCCAGTGATATAAGCAGCGCCAGAACTATCCACTGCAATGCCATTGCCATAATCACTACTACTACTCCCGATATAAGTAGAGTAATAAAGGGTGGGGTCAATGATAAGGGTGCTGGCTGTGTCGTAGGGGGCAACATGGAAGGCGTAGATGAATTTACGATTTACAATTTGGGATGGCTTGTCATCAAGTTCCGAACCCACGAAAACGGCAGGCAATATCCTCCCTGCGTCCGGGTTTGTTTCATGTTTTTCCGGGAAGCCGGGGCAAACGTCTGTTTTTTCCACCCCCTGCACCCCCGCCAGCGGGGAACAATGTAAGACATTTGCCAGCGGAGAATAAAGGATGGCACACTTCAATGGGGTGCAATGGGAAGTATCCACCGCAGACGGGTATGTATTTGTCCCCCTTTGGAGGGGGTCTTGGGGAGGACTCCTTTGCGGATTCAAGTTTACAACTTGAACCCCATCGTTTATATCGTCTAAAACTTTCTCCACTGTATACGCGCCAGGATTTAATACATTCATGGGTTCAGACTGTAAACCCAATGTCATTAAGTTACGGGTTATTTGATGAGAACAACCCCCTTTCTCTCCCTTTTTTAAGGGAGACTTTTGCAGCAAGTAGCTTAAGTTAATGCCATTGGGCTGCAAACCTGAACCAGCAGGAGAATCCGCATCATGCAACACGAACCTTCCCTTCACCTCCACCCGTTTCCCCTCTATTTCCTGATACACATACGGGCGTTTTTGGATGATCTTTTGTTCGGTGGTTAAACCGCTTGAACTGTTTGAATTGTCTAAACTGGCAGCGTAGGATGGGTCAGGCGAAGCAGACCCATCACAGCCGTTTAATCGGTTTAAACCATATAAACCTGCCTGTTGGGTGCGCTCCGCTTCACCCAACCTACCAAGGATAATCTCCAGGTCGCCGTCCTTATTTATCCGCAAATCTTCTATTCCCTCGTACGCAAATCTGACCTGCGCCGGGTCTGCGCCTGGTCTGACAATAACGTCATACTCCAACTGGCGGTTATTGCCGTAAAATTTTAGGTCAATACCCTTGTATATCTCTTTATAGACGACTGCGCTATAGGTGGGGATATTGGTTCTCCAGTTTTCCGGTTCATTGCCGATAAAATAGTTGATCGTTCCTTCCTGTAATCCTTCCGCAACAATCTCCGGGTGTTTGTTGGCGCCGATGGGAATGAGCCTGATAGTTACAATATCAGAATTGTGGAATGCGGAATCAGAAACTCCGGCATCTTGATTCTCGCCTCTTGCTTCCGGCATCTTGTTTCCTGTATCCTGTCTTCCGCCAATCAGCGACAGATAGACGCCTTCTTCAGTAAAATACATGACATGGCCGCTTCCCGTTTCATAAAATTTAACCTCTTCTCCCATCTGGCCTTCATTTTTGATGAAATAGAGGGGCAATTTACTGTAAGACTCGCGTATAATTGAAGTGTCTTTGCCGTTTCCCTGCATGCATATAGTATTGTTACAGGAAGATAATACTTGATCATTACCGGTTTTGATGTTTTCCTGAATACGGTGAGTCGCTGTGTTAGGAAGCAAAGGGTGTCCGTTTATCGTAAATACCGTTTTGCTATATTCCCCAGAATCCCACTCATACAGCTCCGATATATCTGATTCCATTCCAAACCCGGCATCTGCATACGCCCATAATGCCATACATGCAAAAATCAATGTACACCATAAACGTATCACCATGTTCAACCTACCCCCCCCTTTTTTTATAAAAACTTTGCAATTCAGCCTTTTACAAAGTATCACACAACGCTGCTGCTGCTGCTGAATATAATCATGAGCGAATGTTGCCAAAATCTGAAAAACCGTACTCAATCATTACCAATAAGGAGACAAGATTAAACACGGCATCCGGCAATTTTTACAAAGAATTGTCGGGTTTAAATTTTAAAATATATACTATAGTATGCCAAAAAAAGAAACGAAAAAAGTATGATATATTGAATTATGATACACTGCCATGACATCGGTGAAACTATTCTATGTTTCTTCATTAGATAGTCTAATTTAACCAAAAAAAGGTTGTAAGGATTAAAAAAAGTTGCAAAATTAATACGTTTAAGTGAAAATGCAAGTATTCACCAAAACATGAGAGCAAAAAATGAAGTAAGGATTGAAGATTTTTTACCCTTATAATCATTTGCTCGCTTTCAAATTTAAAAATCTTTACACCCTTCAGACAATTATGATTTATTTAGACAACGCTGCAACAAGTTACCCAAAACCAGAAATTGTTTATACCTCCATGGATACCTTTTACAGGACGATGGGGGCAAATCCCGGCCGTTCAGGGCACAGGATGGCGGTAACTGTCGAAAGAGAAATAGAAAATACCCGAAAAGTAATCGCTGACTTTTTTTCCATAAAAAATCCGAACAGATTCGTTTTTACCTTTAACGCAACAGATGCAATAAACATGGGCATTAAAGGCTTGCTCAAAACTGGCGACCATGCCATTACCACCTATATGGAACACAACGCCGTATCCCGTGCATTAAACGGATTGGAAAAAGACAAAACAATAACCGTAACAAAAGTTAAAAATTCTTCTGATGGGTTTATTGATCCCGGAGACATTAAAAACGCTATTACACATAAGACGCGTTTAATCGTCCTCTCCCATGCGCCAAACGTTCTTGGCACCATTCAACCAATAAAAGAAATCGGCCTGATTGCCAAAGAACGAGGGATCGTATTTATGGTAGATGCAGCGCAAACTGCAGGCGTATGTGAAATTAACGTAACTGAATGCAATATTGATATGCTTGCGTTTACGGGGCACAAAGGCCCCTTTGGCCCGACGGGAACGGGAGGTCTTTATGTTCATGAACGTCTCCTGCTCAAACCCTGGAGGGAAGGAGGCACAGGATTTGAGCCTGCTTCCTTATCACAACCGGAAGAAATGCCATTCCGGATGGAAAGCGGCACGCCGAATACGGTGGGCATTGTAGGCTTAAAGGCAGGAATTGAATATATTCAGTCAAAGGGAACACATGCAATCAGAGCGCATGAACAGAAATTACTTCAAAAAATAATTAACGCGTTGCAAGGCAACGAACGATTTATTCTTTATGGAACAAAAGACATTTCAAGGAAAGTAGGAATACTTTCAATAAATATTAAGGGATACACTGCCGCGGAAGTGGGTGCAATATTGGATCAGTCATTCACTATTGCCGTGAGGCCGGGTCTTCATTGCGCGCCGTTTATGCACCAGCAAATGGGCACGTATCCCGATGGCACCGTAAGGATCAGTCCCGGTCTTTTCAATACTGAAGAAGAAATAGACATATTGATTTCTGCCCTGAATAACATTGCAAATGAAGCAATTCATTAAATAATATTTAATACATTCATATTTAATTGGCAAATTCATTATGAATAGAGAACTCCATGCCGTTACCGGAGCTTTTGGATTTTCCGGAAAATATATCGCAGGGAATTTATTGGAACGCGGCCACAAGGTCATCACTCTGACCAATTCTCTGCATTTAGCGAATCCCTTCGGTGAAAGAGTAAAGGCGTATCCTTTTCATTTTGAAGAACCGGACAAGCTTGAGGAATCACTGAGAGGTGTTTCAGTACTTTACAATACATACTGGGTTCGTTTTAATTACAAAACCTTTAATTACTCCTCTGCGGTAGAGAATACTTTTACCCTGTTCGAAGCGGCAAAACGAGCGGGAGTAAAAAGGATCGTACACACCAGCATAACGAACCCTTCCGAAAATTCACCGTATGAATATTTCCGGGATAAGGCAATAATCGAAAAAAGGCTTGTAGAATCAGGCATTTCCTATGCCATTTTAAGACCGGCGGTATTGTTTGGCAAAGAAGGCATTTTAATCAATAATATTGCATGGGCATTGCGAAAATTTCCTTTTTTTAGCATATTCGGAGATGGCAACTATCGGTTACAACCGATCTACGTGGATGATTTTGCGAAACTGGCGGCAGAAGAAGGGGAAAAAAACAAAAACATCATAATTAACGCTATCGGCCCGGAAACATTCTCCTATCGTGGATTAGTTGCGGAAATCGGCAATATTATCGGGAAAAAACGACCTTTCGTTTCTGTCCCGCCATTCATCGGATATTACCTTGGGTTAATTATCGGTGAATTTGTCCATGATGTCATGATAACAAAAGATGAAATTAAAGGGCTTATGGATGATATACTTTATGTTGATGCGCCTCCGGCAGGCAACACGAAATTAACGGAATGGGCGAAAGAAAATGCCACTACGCTTGGGGTGCATTATGAAAGTGAGCTTGCAAGAAGGAGAATATAGTATCCACAGCCCTATTTTTCTTGTTTTTCGCTATTTTTTATATTCAACCTTCTAATAAATTCTTCAATAATAATTTGGTATAATTTATCGCCTAAGCATTCATCTTCAACACCAACCTCAATCGTCGGATTATCATTTATCTCCATAACCAGCAAACCTTTGTCTGTTTGCTTTAAATCTACTCCATACAATCCGTCACCTATCAAATTTGCAGCCTTGACGGCAATGTAAATAATGTCCTGCGGAACGTCTTCGACGTGAAATGTTTTATAGTCGCCACCCGTAAAACGGCCATCAGGGCCATGTTGTATAATTTGCCAATGTCTTTTTGACATAAAATACTGGCAGGCATAGATTGGAACACGATTCAAAATACCTATACGCCAGTCAAAAGGTGTATATAAGAATTCCTGTGCCAGTATAAGGTCGGATTCTTCAAACAGACGGCTTGTTATTTCCTTTAATTCTTCAGGATTATCCGCTTTCACCACTCCCTTTGAAAACGAACTATCCGGTATTTTCAAAACAATCGGATAAGAAAATTTTAACTCGAGGGTTTTTATTATTCTGTTGATATCTTTTTTTTGCAGCAATACCGTTTTAGGGACAGGCACTTTGTTGGCAGAGAGTAATTCGAAGAGATACACCTTGTTTGTACATTTTACGATCGAATCAGGATCATCGATTACAACCATGCCTTCATTCTCGGCTTTTTTCGCAAACCGGAATGTATGGTGATTAATCCTTGTGGTCTCACGAATAAACAATGCATCATATTCCGCAATTTTCGAATAATCTTTTTTTTCAATTAAGTCCACGTTAACATCGAGTTTTTTCCCTATTTTGATAAATTTCTGAAGAGAGCGTTTATTGGAAGGCGGCAGTTGTTCCGTCGGGTTGTATAAAATTGCAAGATCATACTTTTCTTTGCTTTTTATTTTGGGGGTTTGCCAGCGTTTTGTCAGATAGTCATTGAATGCGTGAAAAAAAATAGGTTCCTGTTCCGGCGTGAGATTATGAACACACGCGGGTTTAATCGCATATATATTCCACTTTCCCTGGAAGCGAAATTCTACTTTAAGAATCGGACATCGAAACATGTCGAATAATTGCCGCGCAAGTTCCTGCAAGTCATTTTCTTTACATTGCCCGAAATATATCATGTAATCAAAGGAATTGGACGTTTCATGCAAACTTTTTGTTCTTTCTTTTAAGCTTTTCTGAATTGATACGTCGAGGTCTTCAACGTTGAGGCTGTATATGGATTTGCTGCTCAAATCATTAATCGTTTTTACGGAAGGAATTACTTTATGCCGTCGTGCTTCTGCCAGAAGCGAACAATAATAACCGAGACTAAGGTATCGGTAGCTGCGGCATAAATTAACAATTTTTATATCCTTTATTTTCAAATATTCCTGGTGGGCAACATAATCTTTTGCAGTAACAACTAACGCATCAGGATAATGCGGTTTCCAATCCTTATAATTTTCCACTAACACTATATGAGTTGCCATATATTATTTATCGCAATTTATTGAGTTTTCTAAAGTAAATTTTATCTATTAATAATTTCACGGTATATTTCTCAAATATAACCTATCAGGAGAACGTCTCCGGCTTTTTCTTTTTTACGATTATTACCGACTTTTGTCCTGATTTTCCGTATTTTGCCATACGTTCAAAATCTTTTTTCAATATGGGCATATTGATACAATCCGTTTCCGATTTATAAACCTCCACATCTACAAACGGATCATGCACATAAATATATTTTTCATCATACCCCGTCACAACGATCCAATGAGGAAATTTTTCATGATATATTCGGTACGAACTTATCAGCACAATGGGAATGTGCCCCGTGTCAAACTTTTCCTGAATTTCGGATACGCTTAATGTTTTGTATTTTAATTCAATAGGCAATTGACGAAGTTCTTCAAGAAAATCTTCCTGGACAAGCCGAATCACTTCCTTTTTCTCCGAACTCCTTACCGAATCAATAAAAAACGCACTGCTTTCGTTCACATAGACTTCAACATCAAAACCCCTTCGGTAAGCGGATAACGCAAGGCCGTATGGCCCGCAACCACCATACCCTGACGTCATGAATATAGTTGTAGATTCACGCCAAATCCTTAACTCCATCTGGCGGTTTATTTCTGTCTCCGGCTCCAAGGCCTTCATTGCCATCATCAACACGGAAGGACCACAGGTAAAATCCAATGTCTGCCGGTAATAAGGAACATTTACCATTTCAAGCCCAAGATGAGGCGCTAAAAGCTTTTCAAAGCGAACAGCATCCATATGATCTTCATAATAATCCGCAATAATACCCATTGGCTTAAATTCGTTTTTTTTGTAAAATTGTATTGCGTCGTAATTATCTTTTCTTACTTCAAGCCTCATTGAAACACAATCGTTATCTTGTGCAGCCTGTTCAGAGGCAAGCAATAGATGTTTGCCAATTCCCTGATTTCTATGGTCAGGATCAACCGCTAATGAATAAAGTCGGGCGAGTGATGTGCCGGTATTGAAGAGTATGATTGAATAGCCTCTCATTGTGCTATTCACTATATCCGCGAGAGTTATGGCATTTGCTTTTGTCAGGAGATACCGAAAATTCCTGCGCGACAACCTGTCTGTTGCAAAACTCCTATTTTCCAGTTTTTCCAGATCATCTAAATGTTCTGTTGTAATCTCTTGAATCATGTAAAAACAGTTTATCCTCAAACTGTATAAAAAACAAAAAAAATGTACAGACTGTACATACAATAAAAATCTAGTAAATGTTCTATTAATAGGTATCCCTTTAGAGAAAGTCAGATGGGAGACAATTTTTTATTACCGATTGAATCTTTATAAATTGTTTTATATCCACTATCTACAAAAAAGTAAAGTAATAATTATTTTTCTATAAGAACTGTTTACATAATGAGTTAAGAACTGTTCTTTAAAAAATCGTCAAAAAATCAATATTACCACTTATTTTCTCTTTAACTCATATCTTTCAATCACACCGGCTCCAACGCAGTCGCCCCACACGTTTACCGTGGTGCGAAATCTGTCTAAAAGCCAATCAATTGTCAGAATCAGTCCAATTCCTTCAATGGGCAAACCAACAGCCTTGAGGACTATCACCATAGTAATTAATCCCGCTTCAGGAATCCCCGCTGCGCCTATAGATGCAAGTGTTGCCGTAACAAAAATAATGATTTGCATTGCAGGCGTCATGGTTATTCCATAAACCTGTGCAATAAATATTGCGGTAACCGCTTCGTAAAGCGCAGTTCCATCCATATTGATTGTTGCGCCTAATGGGAGAACAAAGCTTGCCGTTCTGTTGGTAATTTTGTTTTTTTCCTCCGCACATTGCATCGTAAGAGGGAGGGTTGCAGAACTGGACGCCGTAGAGAATGCATTTAACAAAGCGGCACTCATCCCTTTTCCGTAAACTACAGGATTTCTCTTCCCGAATATTTTAAGTATTAAAGGCAATACTATAAACCCATGAATGGCAAGACCGATCAAAACCGTAAAAGAATATTTCCCCAATAACCATAGTTCCGGAATAAACCCACTAAATCCCCCGGCTTTTCCAACCCTGGAAGAAATCAACCCAAAAATACCTAAGGGAGCAATAAACAGAATCCAGTGCACTATTTTCATAACCGCATCGTTGAGAATAGAAATAACATTAATCGCAGATTGCGCCTTTGTCCCTAATGAGGACAAAGCAAGACCAATTAATATCGAAAAAACAATTAAGGGAAGAATCTCCATCTGCACCATAGCGGCAAAAATATTCTGAGGAAGCATCCCCTGTTTCCCGCTTTCCCTGTCACCTGTTACCATTTGCTTAAAGACGTCTCCCATAGTATTTTCTTCATATTTTTCATTATGAGGGTTCTTTCTCCATTCGTTATCTCGTATACGGGCCGAGTAAGAATTTTTCTCTTGTGCGGTGAGATGCGGGTCAGGATGGTTTTCGCGGGCAGGCAACCCTTTTCCCGGCTGAATAATGTTTACCATGACGATTCCAAGCAATACGGCAATGCCGGTAGTTGCCATATAATAAACGAGCGTACGCCAACCAATTGTTCCAAGGCTGCGAAGGTCGCCGAGATTGGTAATCCCAACAATAAGCGACAAGACAACAATTGGAATCACGAGCATCATCAATGCGTTGATGAATATTTCTCCCAGAAGGGAAAATTTAACTGTTATCCCGGGAATGAATCCCCCCGTTAGTATACCTACGACAACTGCAATAATAATACATAGTATTGTTCTTGAATGATTGTTTGTTGCTTTTGTCTGCAAAGGAGCATATTCAGGGGTTGAATGGTTTTGTGTCATAGATATTATGGAATTGTTTTGTTCAAATATTTTCCTGTGATAAAGCGGCAGGGTAAAATGTCACTACATCGCCAACAGCTATTTTCCCCCCTTTTATCACACTGCATTTGACCCCGCAACGCCAATGCGTGTCCAGTGAATCCATTAATCCCTGCGCAATCTCATCCATACGCCGGCAGGGCGTTGTTTTTCCGTTTATCTTCAGAACAACATCGCCTATGCGCAAAACAGAATCCATGGTATCAATGAGGGATATTCCCTCTATAAGCAAATTTGCCCTCCTGCTGGTCCATGGCAATTTCACTTGTATTTGAGCGCATGCTTCATCCCATGCTTCACGCGCCAGCACCGTAATCTGTCTTTTCTTTATACTTCCCTTATAATCATTCTCAATGCCATTATGAATGGTAACATACGCATCCTCGACAAGAATCATTGGTTCGCGTGAGGCTCTTTTTATGGCAATACCAAGTAATTTTCCCTTCATATTTTTCATAAATCCCGTATCTCACTATACAACGCATTTTAAACAGCGCCAGATCCGGCAATGTCCAATTGAATTTTAAAAGCAGCCCCTTTCCCTTCTTCACTTTCAACCCAAATGCAGCCACCCTGGGCTTCAACTGCAATTTTGCAGAATGCCAGACCCAGTCCAAATCCATACTTCCTTTTCCCCGCAACGTCATCGATTTGAAAAAACTTTTCGAATATTTTTTCTCTGTAATCTTTCGGAATACCGATCCCGTCATCGGCAATGCAGAGAATTGTTTTGCCATTATGACATTTTACCGATACGTCTATTCTTGTTTCAGCATATCGCAGTGCGTTTACAAATAAATTCTGTAATATTCGCGAAAGAAGTTCATTGTCTGCATACACCATCGCCGAATCCGATTCGGGATCAACAGAAATTGTTATTTTTTTCTTCGAAGCGATAGGAATGTACCGTTCACTCATATATCGCGCAAAATCCAACAAGTTCAATTCCATATACGATACCGGCATCTCACCTGCCTCGATCTTTGATACATCCAGAATTCCCTTAATGAGGGTTGACATTTCTTCTGTAGATTCATATATACTCTATATCTTTACAAATCCTTTCTTTGTCAAGGCATCCTTTGTTAATATTGGATTGTATGAGCTGCGCATATCCCATAATTGTTGTGACATTATTACGCAGATCATGAACAATCATGTGAACCATGGCATCCCTGGCTTGTTCCAGTTTTTTTAGTTCGTGATAACTTCTTTCCAGCTTCTCATGTAATTTTTTTTCATTATCCCGTAATAATTTTTTTTCAAGACAAGAGCCAATCCTGGCTTTTAGCAATGTTGGATTGAATGGTTTTACCAGATAATCATCTGCTCCTTTTTCGATACAACGAACAACACTATCTATCTCATCAACTGCTGATATCACAATAACCGGGATATGACGCAAATTTTTATCCTTCTTTAAAAGGCCAAGAACTTCGTAACCATTCAATTCCGGCATCAATATATCCAGTAAAATAAGATCGGGTAATCGTTTCTCAATCATCATCATGGCACTCTTGCCATTTTCCGCCAAAAACGGAGCATGGCCAAGCCCAAGGACAAGCCCGTTTAACACATTACGGTTTATTTCATTATCGTCTACGATGAGAATCTTTGAAGCATTTGCCATGTAATTCCATCTCCATAATTTAATCAATCAGGAATTTATATTTTTATGCTCAGCATTCAGATACTTACCTATAAGGGCATACAGTTCATTTATACGTATCGGTTTCGCAATATGAGCGTCACATCCCGCTTCTATTTGCTTTTTAATAGCCTCATCGCCAGTGCTCGCAGTCAAAGCGATAATCGGCACATCTGCAATACCGGCAGTTGCCCTCAACATCTTTGTGGCTTCAATGCCATCCATGACCGGCATCATCATATCCATCAAAATCAATTCCGGCTTTTCTTTTATTGCAATCTCCAGCGCTTCTTTGCCATTCCTCGCAACCGTTATTTTATGATTATGAATTTTTAACATGTCAATAAGCATTGACAGATTTACCTCATTGTCTTCAACAACCAGAATACGTTTTCCATCCGATACATTGTTTTCTTTTTTATCTTCCTTTTCAAAAACAATCCCTTTTTCTCTACAGATATTTTTTTTCGGAAGAGTGAACCAAAAACAACTTCCTTTTCCCGGACTGCTTACTACCCCAATATTCCCTCCGTGCAGTTCAACCAGCCTTTTTGTTAAAGCCAAACCAATTCCTGTGCCGCCTAATTGTTCATCTCTTACCCGGTCCGCCTGATAAAATTCTGAAAATATTTTATCGATATCTTTTTCCTCAATTCCTATGCCCGTATCGGCAACCTCCACCCTTATTTCCGAATCTGATTTCCGGAAAACCTCAATATCAACTTTACCGCCTTCCGGCGTATATTTACAGGCATTTGACAAAAGGTTAAACATAATCTGTTTACACTTTCTGCGATCTCCGACGATCACCGATATATTTTTATCAACAGCAATATTCACCGTAATCTTCTTTTTGTTGAATTGCGTGCCTATCATAGCAACGGTCGCGTCAACAAATTCATCGGGAGAAATTTCATCTAACTCAAGCTCCATCGCGCCCGCATCAATTTTTGACACGTCAAGAATATCGTTTATGAGCAAGAGCAGATGTTTTCCGCAATCATTTATCTGTTTCACGTATTCCATCTGTTTGTTATTAAGCTCGCCAAAATACTTTCCCATTAAGATATCGGCAAGGCCCAAAATGCCGTTCAGCGGAGTGCGCAATTCATGACTCATCGTGGAAAGAAATTTACTTTTTGCCTTATTTGACTCCAAAAGAAGGAGATTCGCAGCCTCTGTTTTTTTCAGTGATTCACGTAATTCCCGGGAGCGATGTTTCAATATGTTTTGCTTTTCTTCCAATTCGTGCTCAAAATATTTACGTTCGGTAATATCAAGCGCAACATATACTATCCCTTCCATATTCCCCAGGGTATCCATCATTACAGAACAGGAACACAGCACGGGAATTTCTCTTCCATCTTTTGTTATAAATATTTTCTCAACATTGCTGACAGAACCTTTTTCCAGAAGCGCATGTATTCCCTGCTCATCGCCTAAAAAACCATTATTCACACAAGTATTTCTGCCAAAAATTATTTCTATGGGCTTCCCCAATAACTCTTCTTCGCGGTAGCCAAGAAGGTTCAACGTGGTTTTATTTACCGTTTTAATAATCCCATCATCCCGCGCAACGAGCATACAATCCATCATATTATTAATAATATTATCCACGTAATCTCTGGAAACAGTGGTTTGCAGCAGATTCTCCGTCATTTTATTAAATGCGTCAGATAATAGCCCGATTTCATCTTTCGTCTTTATATCAACTTTTTTCTCCAGATTTCCCTTAGAAATCATTTCTGTCGCATTCACTAATTTTTTAATAGGAATGCCAAGTATCCGCTTCAACAACCAATAAATAGTTAAAGACATCACAACAACAACAAAGAGAATGCTCGCAATAATTATTATTTTTTCTCTCGATACTTTTCTATTTAGTTCCCCCACCGATACCCCAAGGTATATTTTCCCAATCTCCTCGGCAGTTTCTTCCGAAACGCCCAACAACAATTCTTCATTCGCGTCTTTTGCGAATTTTCTTGCCACAATAGCCGCCCTGAATTCATTTATTGGTACATCATTTACCGTTCCTTCTTCATAAAACGTATCTGCATTGCTATCTTCTATCCGGCAGTACACTATATCTTTATTTGATAATACCCCTTTTACCAGTTTGGCAATCGCTTCTTTATCTTTAATCATCAATGGATATTCGCTTAAAAGAGAAAAATTATTCATCAATATTGCCACCCGTTCAGTCAACTCATGGTTGAGAAAACGAATCTGATAGCTGATAAAATAATATCCAATGGCCATGCTAAAAAACAGTATGATGCCTAAAACAAGCAATATTATTTTTGTGTAAAGCCCCCATCTCATTTTCCGAACACCTCTCGTGATTCATTCACGATTTGCCTTGACAATTTGATTCCCAATCTTTCCGCTACAAACAAATTTACAGAATAATCGACCTTCCTTGGTGATTCGGCCGGTATCGTGTCGGGACTTTTTCCCCTTAGTATTTCCATTGCAATTTGAGCCGCCTGTTTCCCCGCCTCGTAATAGTTGCTTTCAAAAGAAATCAACGCCCCGGCTTTCGTATACGGAGAGGACAATCCGATTACCGGTATTTTTTCCCTTAATGCTTCAGACAACAGATATTTTATCGATTCGGGAATATATACGGTGGTATCAGGGATCATCATAAAACAGTCTATATTCCACACCATTGACTTAAAGGCATCGACAAATTCTTCCTCAGATTCAATCTCTTTGGCAACTGAAACTAATCCCAAATCTTCGCATCCCTTCTTAAATTCGTTATAAAACGGCAGGGAATTTTTTGAATATATCATCCCTATTCGTTTCACTTTCTTTAAAACATCTATGGTATTTTTCAGCTTAACAATAACAGGCACGTCCATGGTAACGCCTGTAATATTCGTATTACTGATTCTCTCCGGTTTGAGAATCATTGAAAAAACAACCGGGAGATCGATTATCTTTTCACTTACCTGATGAGACGATTGCGGGCCTATGCTAAATATCAAATTTGTTTTATTGACGCTGAATTGTTGGATGATGTCATCAATCGGTTGTTTCTTCATGTTGTACTTGAAATAATCCACAGATATCCCGTTCTCTCCCAAATAATCTCTAAACCCCTCCCATGTTTTCTGATACGGTTCTATATCCGATGAAAAAATAACCGACACATTGGCATGAGTAGATGCAATACACCATGATGAACACACGCCAAATATCAGAAATATGGCGGTGTGTCTTATAATAAAGCATACATATTTTCTAAACGAAATTATATCCTTTGCCATATGTATTTTTTATCTTAATTAACCATTCGTTTCCGTTCAAAGCGAAAACCTCCCTGCTCTGTCCACCACTCACTGCCATTTCCGTCATCAAAATCATCACGATTAAAATATTTTGCATAGGTACGAAAATAAACATCTTCTCCCAATTTGCCTCCGTACCTCAGATTTCCAAAACCTCTCTCCCGATCTCCCGCCCCGCCGGAAACCAAACCTCCCTGCGTCTTTTTCGCAGATTTCGTGACAATGTTAATCACTCCATTTACGGCATTTGCTCCCCACAGTGTGCCGCCAGGCCCACGGACAATTTCAATTCGTTCTATATCCTCAAGCAAGGTATCCTGCACATCCCAGTATACTCCTGAAAAAAGCGGGGTATAAACACTGCGCCCGTCAATCATTACCAACAGCATATTCGCGAACCTTCCGTTAAAACCCCTGGAACTGATCGCCCATCTGTTTGTATCTATTTGCGCAACATTCAATCCCGGAACCATACGCAAAAGCTCAGGAATGGTAGTAACCCCGGAACGACGAATATCTTCTTCCGTAATCTCAGTTTTCATCACTTCAGATTTCGCGTTAACGGCACAGAAAAAGCCCATAATAACTGCTATAATCACTCCGTACAGAAGAACCACTTTCTTCATTTCATAATATCTCTTACATTGGTATTTAAAACTGCCATGTAACCTTCATATAAAAACTACGAGGGACGTCGCTGCTCATTACATCATCAGCAGTAAATTCTTTATGTTCATCCTCGAGAAGATTTAACGCTGAAAGGCTTAATTCAAGGTCTTTTCTCGGATGCCAGCCCAAACGCATATCAAAGCGGGTATAGCTTGGGACATCCAATTTGTGCAACCTTGATACATAATATAATGATGTGTCATACTCTAAATTATACGGCAGATTAAGGAGAGAGCGTATTTGAAACTGATGTTCGGGATTGCTTCCCTCGTATTTGCCTTCAGAGTCCTCATCGCTGCTGTCAGAATCCGTTTCCATCTCCATTTGAAGAAATGTATAACCTGGATTTAATCGCCATGTTTTTGATACTTTCCAATTTGCCGATAACTCAACACCATACGTATTGCCGTCAATCTTATTGTTCATTTCCAGCGGAATCGTCTGATAAAAATAGGGATCGTATTCAAAATACGGAATGCCGGATTCAAGGCTTATCAGGTCATCATAACTATTATAAAAGGTCGCGACATCAACTGACAGATTTGGCAATAATTCATGACGATATCCAATCTCATATGCCAGCAAATTTTCCGCTTCCAAATCCTGATTCCCGAAAATTGACAACGCGCTCGCAAGCTCTTCACTACTGATTACGGCAGTATTTATTTTAATGTCTTCGTATGAACGGGAAGGAGTATGCACCGCACGCGACACAGCGCCCCAAACTGCATTCTGAGGCAGCATTTTCCATAAAATTCTGGCAGAAGGCTGAATTTCAAAACCGCTGTAATCATTTTCCTCAAATTTTGACCCTACGGTTAAATTCAGGTTTTCTCTGAGTTTAATTTCATCTTGCAGAAATACGCTGAAAATATGCGACTGGCGATTGTCAGGATCAAAGGAAACAGTAAAACTGTCATCCAAATCATCCCTGATAAAACGATACCCCGTCCCCCATGTAATTTCCTGATAGTCGCCAAAGGGAAAACGGTATTGAAAATCAATATCGTAAGTATAGATCCGCTGATCTAACACGTCTTCATCGCGCTCTGTGCCATCAAAATATGTTTGTAAAATATAATTGGAATCTTTTGACAATTGATGCTGCCAGCGTAACAATATATTGCCGCCGCTATAATCTACGGTATCTTCATTTTCAAAAGTGCCCGGGGGAAATAAAGACGATGTAAATACAGTCTCATCCGCGTCGCCATCATAAAAATCTCCTAATACAGCAAACGCGTCTTTTTCTGAAATATTCCAATCAAACCGAAACCCTCCGCGTTGTGCCTCCCACTGATCATTTCCGTCCTCAAAATTATCCCTGTCAAAATATTTCGCATATGCACGGAAATATACATTCTCGTCGATATTACCACCATAGCGAACAGCGCCAAAACCTCGTTCCTGATCTCCCGTTCCCGCAGTCACCAAACCACCCTGAGTGTTTTTCGCTGATTTTGTAATAATATTTATCACGCCATTTACCGCATTGGCGCCCCACAATGTTCCTCCGGGACCCCGCACAACCTCGATACGTTCAATATCTTCAATCACAGTGTCTTGTACATCCCAATATACCCCGGAAAAAAGAGGAGTATACACACTGCGCCCATCAATCATTACCAATAACATATTCGCAAATCTACCGTTAAAACCCCTAGAACTAATTGCCCATTTGTTCGCATCAATCTGCGCGACATTTAAACCCGGCACCATACGCAGTAATTCGGGAATTGTCGTAACACCTGAACGGCGAATATCTTCTTCCGTAATAACATACGTGGCAGATGCTGTCTCTGATTGTTTCTGCTCCTTTCTCGCGGCGGTTATTACTACCGGTACTTCCATAAAGAATAATTCTTCCGCCGTCATTTCCACTTCATTGTTTAAAGACATACCCTCGGCGCCATAGCAAAAATACGCTGCCAATACATGGAGAATCAATAATACATATATCTTTCTTTTGACTATACCCATGCTAAATTTACCTATCTATAAAGTTTATGAATCCCTTATACCGTTCATTTAATTCATGGAACTGTGAGAACCATGCATACGAATAGTTTCTTTTTTTTCTTTTTATTTCGATAAAAATATTTTTATGTTAAAGTTATAAACCTATGAAATAATTAAAGTTATTATACATAATAAAATTATAATATACAGTATTTTTTGGAAATATTTATTATCAAAATACAGTTTTTATGTCATTTCTATTGATGTAATATTTTACTTTTTTAATTAACTAATGGTTACAGTTTAACGTTTCAAAATATCGCTAGATATTGTCTCTAAAAATGATTTGACTTTACTTAACTCTTTTTATAATCTTGATAAAAACTTCTTTTATGTTATTTATTTTTCCAATTTATTTTTCTCCTAAAAAAGACAAATGGGACTGATTGTTCAAAAATTTGGTGGTACTTCGGTTGCGAATGCCGAACGCATAAAGGCCGCTGCCAAGCGAATTATAGAGACCTATGATGCTGGAAATAAGGTAATAGTTGTTGTTTCTGCGAGGGGACAAACAACCGATGAATTAATCGAACTCGCGAATGAAATTACCGATAAGCCCTCAACACGCGAAATGGACATGTTATTGTCAACAGGCGAACAAGTTTCTATCGCCCTTGTGGCTATGGCAATTCATGCGCTTGGATATCCTGCGATATCATTTACCGGAGGTCAGGTCGGCATTGTAACAGATAGTTTTCATACAAAAGCACGCATTCGTAATATTAATACGGAAAGGGTCCGCAAAGAATTGGATAATGGCACTATTGTTATAGTTGCCGGATTTCAGGGTATTGATGCAAATGAAAATATTACTACTCTTGGAAGAGGCGGCTCTGATACAACGGCCGTGGCCCTGGCTTCTATAATGGGTGCGGACAGATGTGATATTTTTACCGATGTTGACGGGATTTATACTGCCGATCCGAGAAAAGTGCCCGATGCAAGAAAACTTAATAAAGTTTCTTACGATGAAATTTTAGAGCTTGCAAGCCTGGGAGCACAGGTAATGCATTCTCGCTCTATAGAATTTGCAAAAAAATACAATGTGCCTTTATATGTTCGCTCAAGTTTTAATAACTCAGAAGGAACATTGATCTGTAAGGAGGTTGATGATATGGAAGATATTGTTGTAAGCGGTGCAACCGTCAGTAAAAATGATGCGAAAATTACCATCAGGTCTATTCCTGATGTTCCTGGTCAGGCGGCAAAAATATTTCATGAGATCGCGAAAAAAAATATTAACGTAGACATGATCATTCAAAATACAAGTGTTGAAGGTCGCGCAGATGTAACGTTTACCGTGCCCAGAAGCGATTTAAAAAGCGCGCTTGAAGTTTCAGAAAAGATTAAGAAAGATCTCTGGGCGAAAGAAGTTGTGTACGACGATAAAATTGCCAAACTATCTGTAGTCGGCATAGGTATGCGGAGTCATTGCGGCGTCGCTGAAAAAATGTTCAGTATCCTTGCAGAAGAAAAAATTAACATACAAATGATCAGCACCTCTGAAATCAAAATATCCTGCGTAATTGATGAGGCACACGCCGAACGAGCCTTAAACGCCGTACACAAGATATTCGGGTTAGGCCTCGCTAAAAGCGAAATGGCTGCGAAAGTTTAGCCTTTATTTGTCCGCGCAAGTTTTGGCTGATAGATACAATAGGGCTCTTCTGCCAAATAGTTTCCCGTATCGTAAAAGGCACGAGCCCTGCACCCTTCACATACTTTCTTGTATTCGCAGTCCCCGCACTTGCCCTCTAATAAATCCGGATTACGCAACTTTTCAAACACCGGAGAGTTTTTCCAGATATCAGCAAATTTTTGTTTTTTCACATGTCCCGCCTCAACCGGCAAGTAGCCGCAAGGAAAGACTTCGCCTTTGTGGGAAACAAAACAAACTCCGGTACCCGCCAGGCAGCCCTTTGTCATTGCCGCCATACCATGGGTTTTTGGAGAGATCGTAATCCCTTCCTCTTTTGCCCTTTCCCTCATGATGCGGAAATAATGGGGAGCACATGTGGCCTTTGTCTGAATTTTTGCTTCTTTTGACAAATCGTAGAAGTGATTAAGCACTTCTTCGTATTTGGCAGGATGAAGCATTTGATCATCTGCAATTTGAACCCCGCATCCAACAGGCACCAGCATGAAAACATGCAGTGCGTCAGCGCCAAGTTCCAATGCCAATTTGTAAAGGTCATCAATTTGTTCAACATTATGTTTTGCGATAGTGCAATTTATTTGCATGCTCATCCCTAGTTTTTTCAATCGTTTAAAACCCTCTATTGAACGCTTGAACGAACCCGGTATTTTTCGAAAATTATCATGTGTCTTCTCGTCAGCGCCATCGAAACTGATAGAAACCCTTGCAATGCCCGCATCTACAATCTTTTTTGCGGTATCCTCATCAACAAGCGTACCGTTTGTCGCCATAGCCACGCTAAGCCCTTTGCTTACCGCGTATTTCGCGATATCAAATATATCCGGTCTGAAAAGCGGCTCTCCCCCGCTTAATACGAGAATCGGGTTTCCCGCCTCGACAATAGCATCAACAAACTCAAATGCTTCTTTTGTAGTCATATCATCTTTTGCAAGGGTAGTACTCACATCCAGCCTGCGGCAATGCACGCACTCCAAATTACAGCCGACAGTTGTCTCCCAGAAAACCAAACGCAACTGATTTTTCATATTTTTCATGTATTCCGTTGCGGGTTTGCCGGTAGTATCGTGTTTTATCCGTTCATACGTTTGTCTTATTGTTTCAGGATGACCACCATGACCGTGACCATGAGGCATAGGATGGCCTCCTTTTTGTTTTTGTTCAGTATGCAAAGTGTTTTCCTCCATAGATTCTGAGCATTTATTAAAAAAATCATAAGGATTCTTATTATAAAAGAATACACATCGTTTGGTCAATTAAGAAACAAACTTTTCTTTTGATATGAAATTTACTATCAAAACGCTTGTATACAGGGGAAAAATATCAAATGTTAAAACATTTAAAAATCCCATTACCTCTTTTAAACTTGACAATATATTTTATCATTGATAACATTAGCCCTTATTGTAACTTATATTTAGACAACATATTATAACCAATTGCGTAATGAATAGAATCTATATTTACGATACGACTTTACGTGACGGAAGTCAGGCAGAGGGCGTCTCTTTTTCATTGCAGGACAAATTAGCTATAACTGCAAAGTTAGATGACTTAGGAATAGATTTCATAGAAGGCGGCTACCCTATTGCAAATCCAAAGGATGAAGCGTATTTTAAAGAAGTAAAATCCTTACACTTAAAACATTCTCAGATCGCTTCTTTTGGAAGCACAAGAAAAGTAGGAATACGTACGGAAGAAGATAAAAATATAAAAGCCCTGCTTCTTGCCGAAACCCCTGTAGTGACCATAGTAGGCAAAAGCTGGGATTTTCAGGTTACTAATGTTTTAAAAACAACACTAGACGAAAACATAAAAATGGTGACGGATACTATTTCTTTTTTAAAATCAAAAAACCGCGAGGTTTTTTTTGATGCGGAACATTTTTTTGACGGATTCAAAAGTAATCGTGAATATGCGTTAAAAACTATTAATGAAGCATGGTCAGCAGGCGCAGACGTAATAGTTTTATGCGATACCAATGGCGGGAGTTTACCTAACGAGATTTCAAGCATTGTAGAAGAAGTCAGAAAAAGCAATAAATGCACGTTAAGTATTCATGCCCACAATGATGGAGACCTCGCCATTGCAAACACCCTTATGGCCGTTAACAATGGCGCAAGGCAGGTACAGGGCACAATCAACGGCATTGGCGAAAGATGCGGCAATGCAGATATTTGCTCAGTAATTCCAAACCTGGTTTTAAAGATGGGTTATCACTGCCTGCATGATGGTGGCCTTAAAAAACTGACTGAATTATCACGTTATGTATATGATACGGCGAACCTTTTGTTTCGCTCCAATCAACCCTTTGTCGGATCAAGCGCTTTCGCGCATAAAGGAGGATTGCATGTTAATGCCATGCAAAAAAACAAGGTCACTTACGAACACATTTCTCCAGAATCCGTCGGAAATGAAAGAAAGATATTGATCTCGGAATTATCGGGAAGCTCTACGATTCTTTCCAAAACCGAAAAATTTAATTTAACTCATGATAGCGCTCTTTTGAAGTCGATTCTTGAAGAAGTGCAAAATCTTGAAAATGAAGGATATCAGCTTGAATCCGCTGAAGCTTCCTTTGAATTGCTTGTGAGAAAAAAAACCGGAAAATATAAATCATTTTTCGATCTTGAAGGATTTAGGGTAATCGTTGAAAAAAGAGAAAATAGCTTACCAATAACGGAAGCCACTGTTAAAATAAATGTCAATAATATTCAGGAACATACGGCCAGTGAAGGATCAGGTCCCGTAAATGCTTTAGACACGGCATTACGAAAAGCATTGGAAAGATTTTATCCTATCTTAAAGGATATGAAACTTCTTGACTATAAGGTTCGTGTTATAAATCCCCGAAACGCAACGGCTGCAAAAGTAAGGGTCATTATAGAATCAAAGGATAAAGAAAATGTCTGGAGTACCGTTGGTGTATCTGAAAACCTTATTGAAGCAAGCTGGCAAGCGCTTGTCGATAGCATCGAATATAAACTAATCAAAGAATACGAAGCGAAGCAACTTTGATCCTGCTCCTGCTTGGTAAGACAAACACGTAAAGTCCTCACTTTTTTAAAATACAAATAAGCTCTCAATTATTTTTAAAACATGGAAAACAATTTGCCATCACATTACGATCCAAAAGAAATTGAAGATAAATGGTATCGTTTTTGGGAAGAAAGCGGTTTTTTTCATAGTGAACCAACCTCTCCACAAAAACCGTACACTATCGTTATTCCTCCTCCGAATGTTACTGGTGTCCTCCACATGGGACATGCTCTCAATAATATAATCCAGGATATTTTAATCCGATGGAAAAGGATGCAAGGATTCAACGTCCTTTGGATGCCGGGAACAGATCATGCGGGGATTGCAACACAAAACGTAGTGGAACGACATCTTTCCTCAAAAAATATCAAACGCCAGGATATAGGACGCAAACGTTTTGTTGATGAAGTCTGGCAATGGAAACAACAATACGGCTCAACCATTATTAAACAATTAAAAAAACTCGGAAGCTCCTGTGACTGGCAGAGAGAACGATTTACAATGGATGAAGGTCTTTCTGCTGCAGTAAAAGAGACATTTGTAAGGCTATACAACAAAGGGCTTATTTATAAAGATAAGTATATGGTAAATTGGTGTCCAAGATGCCGCACTGCAATTGCAGACGACGAAGTTGAACATGAAGAGCATGAAGGACATTTATGGCATATCAAATATCCCTTTAAAGATAATCCGCAACAGCACATTGTGGTAGCGACTACAAGACCTGAAACCATGCTCGGAGACGTTGCCGTCGCTGTTAATCCTACGGACGAACGTTATAAAGATTTCATCGGCAAAGTACTTCTATTGCCTATAATAAACAGGGAATTACCTATTGTTGCAGACGACTTTGTCAGTCCTTCTTTCGGCACCGGCGCAGTTAAAGTCACCCCTGCACATGATCCAAATGACTTCGCAATAGGCATGCGGCATAACCTGCCATCAATTGTTGTTATGGATGAAGACGGAACCATGAATGTGAACGCAGGAGATTTCAATGGACAGGACCGTTTTGAGTGCAGAAATACATTAGCAGAAGATTTAAAATTAAGAAAATATATAGATAAAATCATTCCCCACAAACACTCTGTCGGACACTGCTATAGATGCAATACCGTCATTGAGCCATATTTTTCAAACCAATGGTTCGTTAAAATGCGCCCTCTTGCAAATGCCGCAATACAATCAAGCTCGAATAAATTCGTCACTTTTTATCCGGAACGTTGGGAGAAAATATATTTAAGCTGGCTGGACAATGTAAGAGATTGGTGCATATCAAGGCAAATCTGGTGGGGACATCGCATACCTGCCTGGTATTGTGATGACTGTAATGCAATAATAGTTTCGGTTGAAGAACCCAACCGGTGCTCGAAATGCAATGGTTTGCATCTAAAACAGGATGAAGATGTCCTTGATACATGGTTTAGTTCCGCACTCTGGCCATTCTCAACATTAGGCTGGCCGAAAGAAACCCCGGAATTGAAATATTACTACCCTACATCAACCCTTGTTACCGACAGAGGCATTATCTATTTCTGGGTTGCACGCATGGTCATGATGGGAATTGAAATGATGAAGCATGTGCCCTTTTCTCACGTATATATTCACGGAACAATTCTTGATGAACAAGGAAGAAAAATGAGCAAATCATTAGGCAATGGAATTGATCCGCTTCTCATGATCGACCGTTACGGCGCTGATGCAGTGCGCTTCTCAATTATTATACTGACAACGGAAGGGCAGGATGTCAAATTATCCGAAAGCAAATTCGAAATGGGAAGGAATTTTACCAATAAGCTCTGGAATGCGGCACGTTTTATATTTATGAATTTAATCGAAGAAAATCCAGAAACAATGCCGTATGATTCAAATGCGTTACAGTTTGAAGACAAATGGATTCACGGCCGCCTGAATACCTTAATTGATGAATGCACTGCTTCTTTAGACCAATATAAATTTAATGATGCCGCTATGAAAATGTATGATTTTACCTGGCATACATTTTGTGACTGGTATCTGGAAATTGTTAAACATCGCTTAAATAATTCTGAAAATAGAGTCGATAAAAAAATTGTTCAGACAACCCTTGCAACCGTATTTGGCAGCATATTACATTTATTACACCCGTTTATCCCGTTTATTACTGAAGAACTGTGGAACAAATTAATAATTATTTCGAAAAACAACAACATTAATCTTCAGATCGATATGACAAGTAATTCTCTTGTTACGGGTAAATGGCCAAATATTAATAAGCAATTATCAGACAATACCTCTGAACAAATCATGCCTATCCTTCAGGATATTATAAGATCTATCAGGAATATACGCAGTAAAATGGACATTAAGGAAAAACAACCTTTAAAGGTTCTTCTCTCTTATCCGCAAAATTTTAATTATGATCTGCATGAACATTCAAATCTTTTAAAAAGGATGGCAAATCTTGAAGAATTAGAAATAGGAAGTGAACTGTCAAAACCAAACAATTCTGCCAGTGAAGTAATCGGAAACATACAGGTTTTTGTCTTACTTACCGGTATCCTGGATCCAATTGCAGAAAAAAATCGACAGTTAAAACACTTAAAACAATTAGAAAATCATTTGGCTATTATACATCGAAAACTAAATAATGAAAACTTCGCAGCTAAAGCGCCATCGCATATTGTTGAAGCCGAACGTAAAAAAGAAGGTGAATTACTGGAACAAATAGAAAAAGTTAAACACATTTTATCAGATATTGGGTGATGATTATGAAATACAAATATGAGACTCGCACAACCACAACCACAACAACTAAATCTAAATTTTTTTTTAATAAAGGGCTAACATGGTTTTTGTCATTTATTGTTTTTTCTGCATTATTTAATTTAGCCATTGTTAAAGCAGATGAACAAATTTCAAATACAAAAACTAAGATTTGCCCTGCATGCAATGAACTTTATCAAAATAATGAAAAATTCTGCGGAAAAGACGGAACCGAATTGTTAGATACTATCAGCAAACGAGTCTGCCCTGTTTGTAAAAAAGAAGGAGCGGAAAATGAAAAATTTTGTGTTGAGCACGGAGAAAGATTAATACCATTAGATAAACTTTCTGAAGTAAAAAAACCTGCCAATTTAGAAGAAGACATTTCTCTCGCTAATAAATATTATCAGGAGGGTAATAAACATTGTGACAATGAATCGTATGACTTGGCTTTACAGTCTTACCAGAAAGCTGAAGAAATTTATCCTGATCTACCGGAACTGCATTACAATATGGGATGGCTTTATAGCAAACTCGGAAATGTGGAACTTGCCATCGACCATTTGCAGAAATATATCATCCTCGCTCCGGAAAAAAAGGATATCACGGAAGTTCAGAGTTATATTGTACTTTTAAAACAAGCCTCTCAGAAAAAAAATGAAATTCTTGCAAGTTTCAAATCGCGTGATGACATAATGAAAAATGCAATCGAAATTCAGAACAAAAAACTGGATTCCGTTCTCATACCTGCTGGTAAATTTACCATGGGCACCAATGAAGGGCGCGACGTTTGTTCTCCTGAACATACCGTATATTTGGATGCTTTCGAGATTGATCGTTACGAAGTAACTAACGCTCAATACTGGGAGTTTATAAAGTACATAGAAGAAACAAACGATCACAGTAAGTGTTTTAAAGGAGAACCAAGCGGCAAAGACCATAAACCAAGATACTGGGAAGACGAATATTACAATGTGCCTGATTATCCGGTAGCAAGAATTGACTGGTATGATGCTTATGCCTATGCCGCATGGAAGGGAAAAAGATTACCAACCGAAGCTGAATGGGAAAAGGCTGCGAGAGGATTGGATGGAAGATCATTCCCATGGGGAAATGAATGGGATCAAACACGGTGCAATTTGACAGGAGAGCCTACGCCGGTAGGAAGCGTCGATTCTGGAAAAAGCATCTATGGTTGTTATGACATGAGCGGAAGTGTCTTCGAATGGTGTTCTGATTGGTTTTCAAAAACATATTATCAAAATTCTCCTTCAATTAACCCAAAAGGCCCGGAAAACGGCATACGAAAAATCATCCGCGGCGGTTCACGGTTTTCAAGACCCTTTCAAGTCCGTACAACTGAAAGAAAATCAGAACAACCGGATTTATTTAATATGGCAATAGGCTTGCGATGTGTTAAAGATGTTGAAAATAAAGAAGAAAAGTAAGTAACAAATCAATCTTTCTTCTTTATTAAACATGTTTTATCCTTTTATTATTTTGAGAGAAATTACCTTACTAACATAAAAATTTTTTATAAAAACCAATATTTTTGTAAACAAGATTTGCGGCAAGAAAATTTGGCGCTTCATTTCCGACATTTGGCTTTAATTCTACTACATCAAATCCAACGACATTTCTTTCTTCATAGACTTTCTTTAAAAAATCTATTGTTTGATACCATCCCATTCCACCGGGAACAGGTGTGCCAGTCGCTGGCATTATAGAAGTATCAAAACCATCAACATCCAGCGTTATATAAACATTATCTTCTAAAGTTTTTAATGCATCTTCATACCATAAATTATTATTATAAATGTTTTTTGCATAAAAAACTGATACAAAATTTTTATTTTTTTTAATAAATTCCAACTCTTCCTGTGAAGTCACTCTAATGCCAAAACCTGTTACCCTGCACCCAATATCTTCAACTACCCTTCTCATTACACTCGCATGATTGTATCTGCTACCACCAAATTCATTTAATAAATCTAAATGCGCATCTAATTGAAGAACCGACAATTTTTTGTATTTACTTTTATATGCCTTTATAACACCCTGAGATATTGAATGTTCTCCCCCTAATGTTACCAGAAATTTATTATCTCGTATTACTTCTTTACTACAGTTGTATATTTCATGGATTACCTTTTCTTCGTTGGTATAAAATTCTTCAATGTTAAGATTCCCAATAGTAAAAATCCCAACTTTAAAAATATTTCCCAATTCCTCGTCAAATGGTTCAATATTGACAGATGCATCCAGTATTGCATTTGGTCCTTTCTTGGATCCGGATTGGTATGAAACCGTACCATCAAAAGGAACACCAAATATAATGATCTTAGATTTATTATATGCATCGATTTCAGATCTAAAATCGTAGTTAAAAGCGCCAAATTGTCGGGAAGATAAAACAGATCTTCTTATTTTTTTTAGCATAGTTACCAATCTGGTTAAACTGTTCAAAAAAAATAAAAAAAGGCATCTAAATAGATGCCTTTTTTTAATGTTAAAATTACGATTATCAATTATTAATGCAATGCAGCGTCACGTCTTTTTTTCCAAATTGCCGCACCAAACATCAAAACTGCGATGCCACCAACGATGCTACCTAAAATACCAGCAAGACCTTTCCTCTTCTTAGATTCTAATAGTTCATCTAATTTCTTTAGTTTCTTAAGTTGTTCTGCCTGACTTTCTATCTTATTGATCTTTTGATATACTTTTGCAGCACCATACCACCATGCTATATCCTGCTGGCCATGCGCAACACCTTTGTAAGCATGTGCCTTATCGCCAAACCACATATCAGCATATTCCAATTCTATTTGAGACGGATTGTTCTTTCCTGTGTAAAATAAACCATACAATCCAAGAATCGGCCCTATTACAGGCACCTTTCCCCCAGTAGTTTTAAAGGCATTATATACCGCTTCACCTAATAAACCTGGCCCCAAAGCATCTGCAAGAATATCACCCAATGGGAATATGTCTCGTTCCTTAATAGGCACTTCAAAAGCATCAAGAGCTACAATCTCATCAACAACAGCCTGCGCTCTGTCCTGCAATTTCCACATTTCAAACATAAAATTATCTAAATTCTCACGATACAATCTGGCAAATCTTGGGCTATGGCATTTACTACAAACCGCGACCCATTGTTCCGATCTCTGTTTGTTTTCAGGAGAATACACATCAAGCTTTTCATGTAAGGGAGGAAGTTTAATACCGTAAGGAAAATCCTTTATTGATGATTTATAATCTATCCCTTTTGGAGGAAGAGTTCCCATTCTCCATACACCCTTTTTAACAGGATTATGCGCAAATGTGCCATTGCCTTGATCAAAATGGCAAAATTGACATGTTGGTGTTCTATAATCTTTTCCAGGCACAACTTCCGCCAGAGGTTTCTGCCAATCCCAATGTTCACCTTCCAAATGATAAATATATCCCATCTTTGATTCACCATAGGATTCCGCATCAGGATGATCAAAACCCATATGGCAACTCATACAGGCTTCTGGCCTTCTACCTTCTGCCGCCGCGAACTTATGCCTTGAGTGACATATGTTACAACGGTCAGCCGCATGACATAAATCGCAACCAAACTGTCCGGCCGGATAACCTCTTCTGAACATTTCAGGATACCACGGCGGAACTGCGTTAGCCATCAAACTATCAACATGGTTTGGTCTTCCACGTTCTCTTTCTCCCATAAATTCGGTGACCTGCTGCGGATGACATTCACCACAATGAGCGGGCGTTGGCATGTGAAGTTCCTTATGATCTTTTCCATGACAATCGCTGCAAGTAACCTCTTTTAATTCACGGCCAATAAGTTTTTCTATTTCCTGAGTCTTAGCTGCGAAATTAGGATTTTTCTTAGGATTTGCATGAGTAGACTCCCGCCAGTCATTAACAAAACCAGGGGTTACTTCTTCATGGCAAGCTACACAATCAGTAGGCTTGTATTTTTCCAAAAGTTGATCATAATAAGTGCCATCGGGCTTAACATAATGCCTCTGAGGAAACCAGTACATTTGCAGCGGTACTGGTTTATATAATTCCATCCAAGGCCCTGCACCTTTTTCCAAACCCACATTTGCTCCGAGCCAATCATATGTTGGCAACGGTTCGTTTGGATACATAATTTCATAATAATTCATTGCTTTTTTCTGCAATTCTTTTAAATCTGTCTCAGCTTTTGCATGTTTAACACTTATAATCAAGATACACATTAAAAAAGGGATCACGAGTGAAACCGCGCCCGTCCTTAACCACTTCATTATTATGCCTCCTCTTCCACTAAATCCAGCCATATATGAATAAATAATTTCCCATTTTCCAAATCATATTGGAAACATTAATGCAATTTCGGTGATTGATATTCATTTGCATCAATACCACTAGTTGTAGTAGTTTTATATGGTCTCGTATGCTCAGGAAAAAACCATTCGTCATCTTTGCCATATTCCTGAAAAAACTTCAACCTCATCTCATGCCCTCTTGTATGATGACAAGGTCCACAGACATTATACACCGTCCCATACGTTCCCACTTTTGCAATCTTCTGCCCTTCCGGAGCTTTACCAATATCCATGAAGTACGCAAAAACTTCTCCCGGTCCATGACATGCTTCGCATGTTACTCCTTCTTCAGAGTAGTTACCCGTATCTTCATCATAACCCGTCGTATGACACTTAAGACATGTCTTCCGGTATGTTTCATTTCCGGCAATGTAATCGGGCGCATTTTTAACTTTTTCAAACGTTTTGAATTTAATACGCTGCCATCTTTCTACATGAGGCGAGGTCAATCCGGTATGGCATTTCAAACACTTGCCACTTCCCACATAAATATTTTTGTCTCCGGTTATGCAAAAGCGCTTAAAACTGCCCATTTCAATTCGCTGATTCGGATCACTTTCTTCCGGAGTCAATGTGGCGAGTTCATCCCAAAACGCAAATAAAGGTTCTGCCGTCTCCAATTTTTGCAGCATGTCTCTCCTGCCGGCAACCATTCCTTCGTGAGCCATTTCTACGCTCAGCGCCCTTCCTATACCCCCGTGGCAAACGGTACATCCGTAAATATCAAATGGAAAATATTTCGTGTTCGGATGAGATGCCGCAAGCTTCCCTTCATCAATATGGCATGTTATACATCTGTCAACTTTATCGCCATTTTTGCCTTTTGTCCACGCATAATCACCCTGTAAAAGAATTTGTTTTACCTCATATCTTGGCCTTTTCAGAGAAGCCAACCGTCTGCCCAACACTTCCTTTTCCTGTACAGATGTTGCCGCATTAAATTCTTTCCCAACTTCTTTCGCCTCCTCTTTGTAATATTCTTCCTGATATTTTTTCCATTCCGGATTAAATTCTTCATTAACCCAGATAAGCGTGCAAATAAAAAACATGCCGCTAAAAACAAAAAATATCAACCTTTGTATGCTCATAAATCACCTATCCTAAGAAATATTTTTTGCATTAAAATCATATGTTAATCCAAGGCGTTGCAATCATATATTTTATATTAAAAGCAAGCCTCAAAAACATTTTTAATACGGTACCAAACATCGTTACCATAAGCCCCATCGTAATAACATAGCGAATGATGCCTATTTTATTAAAAAATTTGCGATTGATTAAAGCAGGAAGCACTAACCCAAAGAAATAAAAACCAAGTAATAAAGCTATACCAACCGGTAACGGCAAGTTATGCAATGGGGGAGGTGTTGGAAAATCATGCGTCCATTCTTCCCACGGCCAAAAAAAAGACCAGAAAGGCCCTCTTAATGCAGTTCCGATATAAATTAAAATATACCAGAAAATATACCCAAACATGAAAGTACTTACCGCAAACTTTCTCTCCCTGAATGTATAATAACCGTTCCCTTTAGGATTGTTATCAACATATGGGATAACTATCAGACCTAAAATTATTATACTTGGGAGCACAACGCCAGCGAACCAAGGATCAAAATAAACCAAAGCCTCCTGTAAACCTAAAAAATACCACGGAGCTTTTGCTGGATTTTCGGCCTGCCCCGGGTTTGACAATTCCCGCAATGGCGCGTCTACAAAATACGAATAAACAAGAAGCCCAACCGTAACAAAAATAGCTGCTAAAAATTCCTTAGCAACCAAGTTGGGCCATGTAAAAACTTTATCATCTTTTATTTCAACAGAAACATTTCTTTGCTCACTAACTGCCATGGAACCACTCCTCTGAAATTCCAATGAAACAAAAATTTAAACTACAATGGACCTGAAATACCGCCATCTTTACGAACCCTCCAGAAATGCACCATCATAAGTGCAGAGGCGATAACAGGTATACCGATACAATGCCACACATACGCGCGCAACAATGCGGGAGCTCCTATAGATGTTCCCCCCAGCAATGCGAATCGAATATCGTTATTTGCTTCCATTCCCAAAATATAGGCAAATGGACCTTCATGTCCTAACAACGGAGTTGCACGAGCCATATTTGTACCAACGGTAATAGCCCAGTACCCTAACTGATCCCAAGGCAACAAATACCCTGTAAAACTCAGCAGAAAAGTCAGTACAAGTAAAAAGACACCAACTACCCAGTTAAACTGACGTGGCGGCTTATACGAACCAGTTAAAAACACGCGCAACATATGAATACTCACGGTAATGACCATTGCATGGGCGCCCCATCGATGGGAATTTCTCAAAAACCTTCCGAACGGAACCACGTACATCAGATCAACAATATCCGCATATGCCCTATTAACATCTGGCGTATAATAAAACATGAGCAAAATACCGGTCAACGTTTCAAATAAAAAGATGAAAAAGGTAATTCCCCCCATACACCAAGTAAACCTTATCTTGGTACCATGCTCACGCACTTTCGCCGGATGTAAATGCAACCATACGTTGCTAATTATCTGGAGAACTCTGTTCCTTGGCGTATCTGTATAACCATGACGAAACACAGACCTCCAAATTTCATTCTCTGTAATCAGTTTTTTTAATTCTTGCAGTGATTTCATTTGCACATCCCCTTCTCAGCTATACTGTAATTTCCATGTTCTCTTCTCATATTAACGCGCCCTCCAATCTCCCCCCTTTCTTTATAATAATTTATTAACTTCTTCGTTGGGTTGCCATAATACTCGTTTCATAGATATCACATTCACCGGACAATCTTTACAATTTCCACAACGGATACATTTATCAGTATACTTAATAACGATGCCATCTTTACTCATAAATGGCCTATGTGCTTTAGTTTGATCATAGGTATCTACCTGTTTAAGAGCACCCACCGGACATACCATGCTGCATCGTCCACACAACACACATTCATTTGTCTCCACATTAATTGTGAGATCACACTTAAGACAACGGTTAGCTTCTTTTGCCGCTTGCAATTCATCCAACCCAAGTTCCACTAAATCAAAACTGCCCTCTCTCTCCTTTTCCGGCAACAGCCGCATATTTTGACGTGGAGTTGCATCATAGTTTTCTTCGCGTAAGTTAATATCACTATCAAGGAGTGTTACCCAAACTTTTTTCTTCGGTTCCTCTAGTGGTTCACCACTTATATATCTATCGATTGACCTTGCGGCAGCATGCCCCTGTGCGATACATTCGATTATCGTACTTGGTCCCAATGCAACATCACCGCCAGCAAAAATACCTTTTTTGTTTGTTGAAAGATTTTCGTCAACAGCAAGAGTCCCCCCCTTGTTAACCTTCAAACCGTGTTTATCACCCAGGAATTTCAAATCTGCCTCTTGACTAATAGCTGATATAATACAATCAGTTTCGATAACAAACGCAGAATCCGGAATAGGCTCCGGCCTTCTTCTCCCACTTTCATCCGGTTTTCCCAGCCGCATCTTTACACATTGCAAACCTTTTGCTTTCCCATTTTCCGTTATAATTTTCGTCGGAGCAGCCAGGAAATGGAAATCTACTCCTTCGTGTTCTGCTTCTTCAACTTCCCATGCCAAAGCCGGCATTTCTTCCTTCGTACGTCGATACACGATCGAAACGTTCTTGGCCAATCTCTTTGCAGTTCTGGCAGCATCAATAGCAGAATTACCGCCGCCAATAACAGCTACATTTTCACCGGGACTTTTTACATTCCCTGAACTAACATCCTTTAAAAATACAAGGCAATCCATCACCCCTTCCGTGCCTTCTTCTCCAAGGATTTCAAGCCTTTTGCCAATTTGCGCACCCACAGCAATAAATACCGCATCATATCCCTTTTCCAACAAATCAGAAAAAGATTTGCCATTACCCCCAATCGGAGTGTTCGTTTTTATTTCCACACCTCTTTCTATAATGTGGCTAACATCAAACATTATTTGCTCTCTGGGCAATCTATAAGAAGGAATAGCCCACATCATCATGCCCCCAACCTGGGCTTCTTTTTCAAAAACGGTAACTTTGTAACCCAATCCGGCCAAATCGAAAGCGGCAGTTAAGCCTGCCGGTCCCGCCCCAATGACTGCAACTTTTTCTTTTCTCTTTTTAACAGTGGGAGCAGGAACTCTTATTTTATTTTTAAATACATAATCCGTAACAAACCTCTTTAAAGCATCAATGGCAACAGGCCTGTCAAAATCTCCACGTTTACATTTAGATTCACATGGATGCGGACAAACATATCCGCACACCGCAGGAAATGGATTTGTTTCCTTCATTAGTCTGTATGATTCCTCGAATTTACCCTGACTAATCAGGCGTATATATCCGGGAACATCCATATGCGCAGGACAACGGTGCTGGCAGCGTATATTTTCTCTCAACCAATCCAAATCTAAAAGCGCGCGGATTCCTTGTTTTGGTATTGTTGTTTGAGTCATTGAACTATCTTTCTTAATAAATTCCCCAAATATCCTATACAATTAATTCGGTTTCTAAAGGTACTTTTATACTTGTATCAATTACCAATCTTCCATTATCGTCGATCACCATCTGGAAATGATCTAATGGTCGGGGAGCAGGGCCCGCAAAATTTACACCGTTACGGTAGTACTTGCTTCCGTGGCATGGGCATTCGAAGATATTTTTTTCTTTCGAAAACTCTACCGCACATCCAAGGTGTTGACAGACGACCGAAATTGCCTTAAAACTATCGCCATCGCGAACCACAAACACTTTTCTTGATTTCAAAGTAGTGACAGAGTCGGGAAGGAAATTTTTCGGTTCACCTGCAGCAAACTTCGGAGAAGGTTCAAAAAGAACTTTCGGATAAAAGAACCCTTTATAGCCAAACAACTCGCCCAAATACGCGCCTACTGAGGCAAAGAACAACCCCCACCCGGCTAACGTTAAAAAATTTCTGCGGGACAACGTAAACCAGATTCCCCCCTCTTTTTCTGATTTACAACATTTGTTTTCTTCTTTCGATCCCATGATCACCTCCTAAATCAAAAGATTTTGATTTTTTGAATTTACACACGCCCACTCTTGATGCCGAACATCAGATAAACGAAATTGTTTTCTAAGTAGACGCATTAATACTTGAAATGTGTATACTATACACCCCTATAGTTTAAGAATAATTTAAAAAAGATCTGCTTAGCTTCTTCGCTTTTAGAATGGTTTTTACGTTGGGAATAATCCAAAGTGTAGAACATACGGTTATGTATAAGAGGTACATAAACTAATGTAGGTCAAACATACTTTAACGGTCGAATGATATAGATATCAAAAAGAAAAGTCAAGAATATTTTGACAAACTAAAAGATATTTTTACATCTTCTTAATCAAGATTCGGTAACTATTGTCTAAATTCTCTACTTTAATTATCTTATGACCTTCTTCTTTTATGCTTCTGGGAACACTTCTTATTGGCTCACCATCATCCAATATAACTTCCAAAATTTGGCCAGCATCCAACATTTCCAATTTTAATTTTGTTTTGACAAAATTAATAGGACAAAGCACGCCTCTTAAATCAATTTTATCATGTGGAATAAGCTTTTCTTCCTCTGCCACTAATATATCCTCAAAAAAACCATTTAATCTGTAATTTTAAATTTACTCAATGCAATTAATTTTTTCTTCTATGAACAATTTTCTCTCTTCGTTAAAAACCCACGATCTGAATTCAATGTCTTCCCGCTTCTCTACAGAAATGATCATGTATGAATAACTACTCCACGCATTCTCTTTATCAAATGCCGAAGGAACTGCGGGATGGTCAGGATGTGAATGGTAAATGCCTATAATTTGCAATCCTTTTTTAGATGCACTCCTATCAACTCTCATAAAATCCTTACCGGATATTTCATACCTATCATGTGTTCTCTCTGTATTTTTATTTTGCACAGGGTATATTTCTACCACTTTTTTTTCAGCGGCATTTCTGCCGACTAATAATCCGCAACATTCAGAAGGATAGCTTTTTATTACTTCATTTTTTATAATGTTTAAATCGTTCTTACTTACGTACAGCAATCCACAACACCTCTTATCTATGGAAAAAATCTGCGCACCATATATCAAAAACTAGTATTAAGATTCTATTGCTCTGAGTAATTGTTTTTAATACATCATGCTGCATATATTAGATAAAAAGTTGCGTTTCCGCTCCATCAGTAATTTCTATAATCGTTGTCAAACCAAGTATATCGTCTACCTTTGATTTTACTTTCTTTTCTTCCAGATCCATGAGCTTCACTGCTCCCGAACATGCATACAATTTCAGGTTTCCCATTTTTCGCACTTCGATTAACAGTTCTTTAATTGAAACAGGATTCATATCACTCATACGTTTTCCTAATTTTTCACCTTCCTCTCCAAATTCAGCGCCTAACACTTCTGGTGAAAATTCCTCGTTAACAAAACGTTTCAACGCCCAAAAAAAAAGGAAAACGTACGTTTCCCTTCCCATCGAAGCAGCGGTAATAGCCAATGTGACTATCTGGTAAAGCTTATCATACGTTCCGCTGTGTGCAAAAATGACAAATTTCTTTTTCCCGCTCATTCTTACTACCCTTTACGCCTTCTTAAAAGCGCTGACAACATCTTTCTTGAATTTATCAATACCAACACGGTCAATACAGGTACCTATTCTTTCTTTTGTTTTACCATTCTTGTTATACCATTCCAATGTAGCAGCCACAAAATCATTAACTTTTTCATCGGATAAATAATCAAGAACGTGGTCTGCTTCCCGTGGATGTCTTCCATGCTTTCCACCCACCCGTACCAGCCATCCCTTTTTCTTTTCTTTCCAGGCATCTGTCGGGCATGCTTTAATACAATCACCGCAATACACACATTTCGATTTGTCAAATATGGGTTTTCCATCTTTATCTGATACAATTGCGCCTTCCAGACATGCCTTTGCACATAACGTGCACCCATTGCATAAGTCTTTTGTCCAACCGGGATATACTACGCCCTGGAACCCTAGATCAGATTCCCTTGTTCTTGTGCAATCGATAGGGCAACCGGAAAAACCCATTTTAAACTTGTGATGACACGGTGTACCGAAGAACTTTTCATCCACCTCCAGGGCCTTTGTCTGTGTATCCATAATTCCATTAGGATTGTATTCGCAACCGCCGCATGCAGTAGGGACCCTTACCCTTGGCCCGCAGGAGGCAACCTTCTGCCCAACTGTAGCCAATTCCTTCACCACTGTATCAAAATCATCTATATGAACCCCGATAATTTCTACCGATTGCCTAAAACTCAGGTGGCAATACCCCAATCGACTGTATTTTTTCGCGACTTCCGCGATTTTCAACATCTTGTCAGGTGTAATCCGACCACCGGGAACTTTTAATCGAACCGTAAAAAGATCTTTTTGCGTCTGTTTTATAAACCCTCCAGACTTTAATTCATTTAAATCGATCTTTTGTTTTACTGTTTTTTCCGCCATTGCTACTCCCGCCTCTTTAATTTTAACTATATTATAATAAAGTATTTACACACACCACTATAGGTCTTTTTTAACTAAAATAAATGTTAGCACTTCACTAAAACTCATGCAAGAAAAAAGAAATTTAAAGAGAATTCGCTTCATTAAATGTCTTTGCTATTTACAAGAATATTTTTCAGAAATAATATTGAGTATCTTCTTTTTTGTTTCCGAACATCCCTTTTCTTTAAAGAAATCGAACATATCCATTTCTGCGATTCGTTGCAGTATTTCCCGCCGTACTTTTTCGTCCGGTATTTCATCGAGAACTTTACCACGCGTTTCTGATAAAAGTTCTATAAATTCACCGTATTCGTTTCCAAACAAAGTCTCCAGTTGCAGGCGAATATTACGTGCAAAAGCAGGGCTTGCCCCTCCGGTCGAAATAGTAATACAAAGGTCTCCGCGCACAATTGATGACGGAACAATAAAAGAGCAGTAATCCGGTTTGTCTACAACGTTAACCAATATCCCTTTTCTGACTGCGTCATGATAGATTTTTTTATTTACCTCTTCATTATCAGTAGATGCAATTACAATTACCGCTCCATTCAGAAAGCATTCATCGTATTTCTGTTTAATAAGTTCTATATCTCCTTCCTTTTCCATTTCCGGGCAAAACGCAGGAGATACCACCACAACCTTTCCGCCGGCATCTTTCAAGCTACAAACCTTGCGCCAGGCGACATTTCCGCCTCCGACTACAACACATTTTTTATCTTTTATATTTATTTGTGCCGGGTAATATTTCGACATACCTTAACTCTCCGTTAAAGAAGACCCTCACCGGCAATTAAATCTTCGTACGTTTCCCGTTTTCTTATCACAAAGTACTTGTCCTTATCCACAAGAATCTCGCATGGACGCGGACGGGAATTATAGCTGGAACTCATCGCAAAACCATAAGCGCCAGCACTGAATATCGCCAGCAAATCGCCCTCATCCACTTGCGGAATCGCCCTGTCTTTGGCAAATACATCGCTGCTCTCACAGACAGGACCAACAATATCAACTACCTCCATCCCCTTTTTTACCTCACCAGTGCCGGGAGTTTCAGTATCGGACATGGTAATGTTGGTTTTCACCGGCCATATTCTATGAAAAGCATCGTATAGCGCGGGACGCAGCAAATCATTCATCGCCGCGTCACAAATAACAAATTTCTTCCCATGCGAGTTCTGTTTATTATAAATAACACTTGTTACTAATATTCCCGAATTGCCCACGATAAAACGCCCTGGCTCCGTGATAACCTGGCACTGCATTTCTTTAACAAACGGCAGTATTTTGGCGGAATAATCTTTTGGCTTTATCACTTCTTCTCCTGTGTAGGAAATACAGTATCCTCCCCCTATATTCAGATACTGTATATTCATACCTGCCTTACGGCATTTCTGAATGAATACGGTAATTTTTTTTAAGGCATTCACATACGGGTCAACGGAATATATCGGCGAACCCAAATGCACATGAAGCCCGCAGATATTGACGTTTTTATATGTTTTTGATTTTTCAATAATTGTTTCCGCAACAGTTAAATCAATACCAAACTTGTTTTCCTTTTTCCCTGTTGTTGTTTTTGCATGAGTTTTGGCATCAATATCAGGATTAATACGCAAAGCGACTTTTGCCGTTTTTTTCATCTTGCCCGCAACAGCATTTATGTGTTCAATCTCCGCTATTGATTCCGCATTAAACATGAAAATATCATTTTCCAGGGCATATCGTATCTCTTTATCCGTTTTCCCGACTCCGGCAAATACAATCTTTGAGGGTTTTCCTCCTGCCTTGAGCGCGCGAAACAATTCGCCTCCCGACACTACATCAAACCCCGATCCCGCATCAGCTAACACTTTGCAAATCGAAAGATTTGAATTGGACTTGACGGAAAAACAAATTGTAGTGTCAACCTCCTGAAATGCGGTTCTTAAATCATTAAATCTTGAGAGAATCGCATTCTTGCTGTATATATAAACCGGCGTGCCGGTCTCTGAAACAATATCGCTGATCTTTACCCCCTCACAGAAAAGGGTATTCTGTTTATAATGAAAATCATTCATGCGTGTTTATCCTTTACTCAATTTTCTTTCCCAGTATGCAATGCGGTTCTTCACAAAACGCGGCGCTGAAGAACCGGAGCTTTTATAATTCCTCACACAATTCTCCACCCCAAGCACTTGAAACACGTCTTTCGTAATAAAAGGAGAAAATTGTTTCATGGTCTCTAAATCAATATCTTTTATCTTTACATTCGTCCGAACGCATTCCCGCACAATGTTTCCAACAATTTCATGTGCTTTGCGAAACGGTACATTTCTTTTTACCAAAAATTCAGCCAATGCTGTTGCATCACTAAAACCATTTTCACACGCAGACTTCATTTTCTCCCCATTAAAACGGGTATTCGCAACAAGCTCTGCAAATATATTCAGCATAGAATGAACCGTTTCCACCGCATCAAAAATAGCGACTTTATCTTCCTGCATATCCCGGTTATAACTTAAAGGCAACCCCTTAAACAACGTTAGTAAAGTTGTTAAATGGCTATACACACGCCCACACTTACCTCTGATAAGCTCCAGCACATCGGGATTCTTTTTTTGCGGCATTATGCTCGAACCCGTGCAGTACGCGTCACTAATATCAATAAAACGCAACTCGTCATTGCACCAAATAATCCATTCTTCACAGAGCCTGGACAAGTGCATTGAAATTATAGAAAGGCAGAATGCGTATTCCATGCAAAAATCCCGGTCACTTACCGCATCGATACTATTTTGACAAATACCGTCAAAGCGAAGCATTTCTGCCGTTAGCACAGGATCGGTCGGCAACGTTGTGCCGGCAAGGGCACATGCGCCCAGAGGTGATTCATTAAGTCTTTTTGAACAATCGAGAAGCCTCTTCTTATCTCTTTCCAGCATTTCTACATATGCCAATAAATAATGGGACAAAAGTATTGGCTGCGCATGCTGCATATGGGTAAAACCAGGCATTATAACGCCAAAATGTTCCTTTGCCTTTTTCACCACCGCTTGCTGCACTGCGGTTAAACAGTTCTGTGTAATCAATATTTGTTCGCGTGCCCACAACCTCAGGTCCAGAGCTACCTGATCATTTCTGCTTCTGGCAGTATGTAATTTCTTTGCAGGCTCTCCGATACGTTCTATCAGAGCCGATTCAATATTCATATGAATATCTTCGAGACTTTTTTTGAACGTAAACGTGCCGTCATTTATTTCTTCTAAAATACTTTTCAGACCTTTTACAATCTCCTTTTTTTCCTTTTCCGTGATAATCTTGCACTTCGCAAGCATGGTTGCATGCGCAATGCTCCCCTCAATATCATACTTATAGAGACGCCAATCAAAGGAAATCGATTCGGTAAAAGACTCTACCGACTCTTTTGTCTGCTCTGTAAATCTTCCACCCCAAAGTTTCTTCTTCATGAATTCATACTTTCACAATAGAATAATTTTTTTTGTATATCACCTTCATAGAATAGCAATACACACCCAAAATAACATTCCCTCGCACATCAGATACAACGCCAGAAGGGGAACACCACTCAAATTATAAACGAAAAAGAAGTAATATAGCTCAATACCTGCACCTAGTCAATACAATAACACTGTTGAAACGACAACGTCAAAGTCTTAATGCGAAGCAACCTGAGTAAGCAGGAATGAATAAATATTTGCATAGAGGAAATGAAGATAGAAAACAAAAACAATAGAATCATTGACAAACGTACAAAAATTAAAAGGAAGTGAGCTTGCTATGAATTCGCGAATGAATCGTGAAGATTTTCGCTTTTGTCAGTATCTTATTCACCATCGCCATCCAAAACCTTTCTGTCTTTCTTAATCTTTACAATCGAATAACTGCCATCGGAATTAACCTTAATTTTTCCTTTAACTATCTCAACCGCTTCTTTGAAACCCTTTTCAAAATACACCCGCTTCTCTTCAAATGTCATATTCTTGATGTCTTTATACACAGATTCCTTCCATTCCCAAACCTCAGAGAGAGCTTTTGATACAGAAGCCATTTTCTCATTCGTTTTCATAAACCACCTCCATTGGATTTGTCAAAATTAGCGGATAAAAATAACCTTCCTTTTCGTTTATTATTTTAACACTTAATTGCTTCTGTATGTTAGAAAGATGTTTAAAATTCCATGATAACAATATGTCCATCTGATTACAGGTGGCAATAGCAATATGTTGGGCATCTTCTAACTTTTTGGGAGGTATAAATCCCATCTTTTATATTTTCCATACCGGTATGGAAGTCTTCGAACATAAGCTATGCAACCGCTGTACGGCACAATCCGTTTTTCTTCATGTTCAGTGAGTTGCTGCACCTCAGTTATAATAGTATTCAATATCTGGTAGTAACGACTTACATCACCTAACAAATTTACTCTTATAGATGGGTTATTTTCTCTGTAATAATCATCTGCCAATTTCCTGATTTCCTTCAGATTTTTCCCTTCTTTGGCTTTATCTTTAGACCCTTTGATTGACTCATCCAAATATATTTCTCTAACCTCCAAACCAAATGCCACCGTTCCTGTTCTTACAATCACGTCTGGCCAGCGAACCTCATCAGGAGAAGGCTCAACATTCCATGTCTCACCAAGCAATTCACCTGCTTTCTTGGCATAATCTATTTCAAGAAATTTTTTATGTGCTATAGTCATTATTTCTATCTTTAGAAATTTTATTACGGCAATTTTAGATGTTGGCTTAGAGCGAACGCATTATTTTATTACAAATTTAATTATCAACCCTATTCTGATAAATTTTTAGAAGAAATTGGCGTGTGCATTATAAATAATGCAATTTTATTGTCAATATTCAAAAAGGGAAAACACTAATGGAGAGTATAGGACTGAAGCTGTCCACTACCATCACGGCAACATCACAGTCATTTTAAAAAGGATACACAATAAATCAAAAATTATCTTTGATTTATTGTACCAAACATATCCGCGTGATGATGTAACATAATCCTTTTTAATTGTTTATAAATTTCCATCGTGCGTCCTTATACCGATAATCTTTAAAAAAGAACACACTTTACGAATACACCTATTTTCAGTTGACAACTCTTCCTTACAAAACTATTATCTCTGCATGTTTTCATTTGCCAACATTAAACAATATAAAAAAATACTTCTCCTGTTTCTGCTGATTTTGTTCGCAAGCAGTATCATTGCGCCAATGGTAAAAATGTTTCTGGATGCATTTTTACCATCAAACTCTTTCTTTGTAAAATTACTTGATTATGAAAACGGGAGCTATAATTTCGCACGGGTAATGCGGCGTATTATCATGGCGGTTGCCATTCTTTTTATATTTTTATTGAGAAAATCACTTATGTTTCCCTCTTTCGGAACTATCGGTTTAAAACCAAGCAAAGGCTGCTGGCAGCAATTGCAAATGGGATTTCTTATCAGCATCGGTATGTTTATTTTTTACTTTACATTTTTATATATTTACGGAACTATTACGTTCCAAATGGATATAAAATCCTTCGGAAGTTTATTCGGAAAACTTTTGAGCTTAATACTAATCGCCGTTATTGTCGGTTGTGTGGAGGAATTGATTTTCAGAGGATTTATCTTTCAAAGTGTTTTAAGGGATACAAAGGTATTGTTTGCCGTTTTTTTCAGTAGTATTTTTTATTCGTTACTCCATTTTTTCAAATCCGATTTTCTTGCGACTCCTGGTTTTCAGCCGTTTGTTGGTTTTATTGTGGTTTATCAATCGTTTGCTAATATTATTCTTAATATTGCAGAAATCCTTCCCCTTATTATCGGACTCTTTATCGTAGGCACGATTCTTTCCTATGCCTATTTGAAATCAAATTCGTTATATCTCCCCATCGGATTACATGCCGGATGGGTATTTTTAATAAAGGCAAACAGACTCTTTTTTGATTTTGTCGGATCAAAATCAGGCTGGTTGTTTGGTGATCGTAAGTTAATTAATGGTCTTATTGGTTGGATTTTTCTTATCGTTACGCTTTTAATTGTCCATTTTTTTACCAAAACACTGCACAATGGAAAAAACCCTGCAAGAGCTTGCTGATTACGTGGGAGGAAAGGTTGTCGGCGATCCCAATACCATCATTAATGGAATCATGGGAATTGACGAAGCAACAGAAGGCCACATTACATTTGTCTCCAATGAAAAATACGTAAAAAAAATTAATTCTACAAGGGCTTCTGCGGTAATCGTTTCACCAAAGCTTACAGATATAAAAAAGAATCTGCTTGTTTGCAACAATCCCTACCTTGCGTTTGCAAAAATAGTGGAATTATTGTTGTATAAAAAACCTGAATATGTAAAAGGCATCGACCCTACTGCAAGGATTGCCGAAAGTGTAAAAATCGGACAAGATGTTTCAATCCATACATACTCTACTATAGAAAAAAACACTTCCATCGGCGAGCGCGTGGTTATCTTCCCCGGTGTCTTTATCGGAGAAAACTGTACCATCGGAGACGATACCGTCCTCCACGCAAACGTAGTTATTTATCCCGATACCATAATTGGCAAACGGGTTACCATTCACAGTAATACGGTAATCGGAAGCAGCGGTTTCGGATATGCCCCCGATGGACAAAGCTATTTTAAAATACCACAAGTAGGTACTGCCGTTATAGAAGACGATGTTGACATTGGCGCAAATACTACTATCAACAGGGCTGCTTTGGGACAAACAATCATTCGGCGGGGAACAAAAATTGACAGCCAGGTTGTCATCTCTCATAATGTAGAAGTTGGCGAAGATTCCCTGATCGTTTCACAGGTAGGGATCGCAGGCACCGCAAAAATCGGAAAACACGTGACCCTTGCCGGAGGCGTCGGCATTATCGGACATATTACCGTAGGTGACAATGTAACCGTTGGCGGACGTTCCGGAGTGGCGCAAGATCTTCCCGCCAATGGAACGTATTTGGGAACGCCCGCTCTTCCCATTCAAAAAATGCGGCGCTGCTATGTAATTATTGAAAAATTGCCTGAAATGAAAGATCATATAAAATCCCTTGAAAAAAGATTACAACAACTGGAAGAAAAATGGAAAAACTCGGATTAATTGCCGGAAACGGACGATTCCCCATACTGTTTGCCAAAGGCGCAAAACACAATAATGTCCCCGTAATAGCCGTTGCTATTGAAGGGGAAACCTCTCCGGAAATTGAACAGTATGTAGAAAAACTTTACTGGATCGGCGTCGCACAGATTGGCAAGCTCATCAAAATATTCAAACAGGAAAACATTTCCAAAGCGGTCATGGCAGGCGGTCTTACCAAAAGCAATATGTTCTCCTCTATGAGGAATCTCAAATTCCTCCCCGACCTGAGAACCATTAACCTCTGGTATAAAAATGTAAAGAGGAGAGATGATCAATCTCTCCTCGGAGCGGTTGCAGATGAGTTGTTGAAAGACGGCATAGAATTGCAAAATTCCACACTTTACGTGCCTCAACTGCTTGCAAAGAAAGGCATACTTACCAGGAAAAAACCAACCGACAGGGAAATGGACGATATCAACTATGCTTTTCCATTGGCAAAAGAAATTGCCATGCATGGCATCGGACAATGCATTGTTATTAAAGAAAAAGTGGTTCTTGCGGTGGAAGCCTTTGAAGGAACCGATGAAGCAATCCGCAGAGGCGGAAAACTGGGGAGAAGCGATGTGGTCGTTATCAAAGTGTGCAAACAGAACTTTGATCCCCGGTTTGATATTCCCACCGTAGGTCTTGAAACTATCAAAACACTGAAAGAATCTTCTGCCTCCGTTCTTGCCCTTGAAGCGGAAAGAACCATCATACTCGACGTCGAAGAAACCCTTGCAGAGGCTGACAAGGCAGGCATTTCCGTTATAGGAATATAATTGTTTTACCACATTTAAAACCTATGGCCAAAACAACGCCGGAAAGATGTTCACAATGCCGTTTAATAGCACAAGACTGCATTTGCCCCGAACTCACTCCCGTCTGGACTAAACACAAAATAACCCTTTTGACAAGCAGGAAAGAATCCCGAATTCCTTCCAATACCGGGAGGCTGATTCGCTTAATGCTGAAAAACACCTCCACTATTTTTATCGGGGAAGATGGCTGGGAAAAAGAAGTGGAAGCGGAAATTGCAAGAAATAACTACACACCGGTAATCCTTTTTCCAATGTTTTCTTCCATTGATGAACAAAACATCATGAAAGAAATAGGAAAACCATTGAACATTTTCGTTTTAGACACAAATTGGAAAAGCGCGCGAAGATGGCTTCACAAACCAATCCTCCTCAATGTAAGAAAAATCGGTCTGAAGGAAATTCCACCCTCTGAATATCGCCTGAGAAAAGAATCCTCTAAAAACAATCTATGTACATTTCAGGCAACGATTTCATTGTTAAATGAACTCGAAACCAAGGATTTCGCTTCAACATATTTACAAATGACAGAAAATTTCAGATTATGGGTAAAATCTATGGCAAAAGAAAGAGGCATGATATTGAAAGAAGATAACAGGCACACTATGGCTTCATTATGAACACTACTCATGATTCAAACAAACACTTCTCATTTATACTCCAGATTACCGAAGATACCTTCGAACAGACGTTGCGTACATTTAAAGAAGCACAGGAAATAAATCTGCAGGAGGTAACTTTCATAGACCCCTACGGCATGGTCAGCATCCTTGAGTTAGGAGAATTTATGAAAGCAAAGGGCATTCAAAAAACCCTATGCCTTCCCAAGTCAGAAGAAGTCCTTAAATATCTCGAAAGGATGGATTTTTTCAGATTTGCAGCTCAATATTTTACCTTAATTCCTCAACAACCGCACTTATCAGAAAAATATCTGCGAAGTTCTTACTCAGACGTCCTGCTTGAAATAACACCCATTGAAAAATCAGACGATATCCATTTTATAGTAGGAAAAGTGAAGAACCGTGCACATGCGATCCTTGCAAAACATCTCCGCTATGATGAGCGGGCAATAAACAGCTTTATTGTGGCGCTTTCTGAGGTATGTCAGAATATCCTTGAACATAGCGAGACCAAAGGATTTGTCGGCATCCAGAAATATCATTTTCAGGGCATGAATAAAAATATCGTCAAAATTGCCGTTATGGATATTGGCATTGGCTTTAAAATGTCTCTTTCACAAAGATTCTCATTAAAAAATGACCTTGAGGCCATTGAAAAGGCGCTGCTTCATGGAGCATCACGCTATACAGAAAAAGGAAGGGGACACGGTCTGGCCGCTGTACGGCGTTTCGTCAATCAATGGAAAGGCAAACTCTCCATCCGTTCAGGAACCGCAAAACTATCAATAATACCGGAATGGTCACGGGGGAAAGAAAAAGAACTCAATCTCACCCAATTCCCTGGCACACAAGTAAACATCCTCCTGCCTGAAATGTAACCCTCTTTTTTATTTGTTAAATGATTACATATGTAGTATATTGTAAACATGAAAATTGTCTTCGATTCTTCAACACTGATTTTGCTTTCAAAAATCGATCTTTTACGAGAGGTCGCAGATAATACAACTATCATCATTCCTGAGAAGGTAAAATCAGAATGCCTTTCAAAAAAAAGTTTGGACGCCATATTAATTACTACTCTTATCAAAGAACAAAAAATTATAGTAAAGATGGCTGGGAATAACGAGGCAATTAAAAAAATTCAGCGTGATTTCAAGATAGAGGCCGGAGAAGCCGAAGCTCTCTGGTTAGCCAAAAGGCTTGATTGCGCAATTGCTGTAGATGATGGCCCGACAATAAAAGCATGTAAGGTTATCGGCTTAAATTTTACCACCGCTATTCATTTTCTTTTAAATATTGCATTATATAATAGATGGAATAAATCCATTGCTTTGGAAAAACTTGAAAAACTATCTGTTTATGGCAGATACAGTAAAAAAATAATTGAAGATGCTACTCAACGTCTGAAAGGAGGAAACTAATGGGAGTAATAAGCCTGAGATTAAAAGATAAAGATATAGATAGGATCGAAGAACTCTCTCGACAGGAACATAAGGACAAATCAACAATCGCAAGAGAGCTTCTTGAATACGGATGGGAGTTTTTAATGGTCAGATATTATAAGGATGGTAAACTCTCGCTAGAAGGATTAGCCAAAAAACTTGATATTTCAATAAGTGAAGCCATCGATGTATTAGCTAAACTTGGAATACAAGCACCGATAGAGTACGAGGACTATCTGAAAGGTTTTGAGATGTTTAAAGACAAATAGAAACAAATCAACAAACCCGACCATGCTCCTTCTTCCTTAAAATCAATCTCATACTGCTTAAAATTTAACAATCATTTTTAATTTTTATTTGACAAAGAAACTTTGAGATTTATAATTCAATTGATTCTATTGAATACGCTTTTTAAGACAGTTTGTTACAAAACGCTAAAGTTGCAATAAACAAAGATAAATTTGCCCCTCACCGCAACTCTCTGCGTTCTCTGCGCCCTCTGTGGTGAATTATAGTATTACCTTGTAAAAACTTCTTGTTTTTGTAAGTATTTACCATCCCCGCAAATTTAATCTGTGCAATCTGTGAAATCTGTGGTTTCTGTTTGTTGTTTGGCAGTCACAGTGGTTTTTGTTGCGGCATCGCCGCGCTATGTATCTGTAATATCTTTACAAATTGAATAACAATGGAGAACTTTTGTTATGAAAAACAATCACAAAAAAGAAGCATTAACAAAATATTTCCACGAATCCGTTGTGAAATTTGAGAAGTATTATACCGACTCTGAACAGCACCACAAAATACTCACCGAGTTAGGTTTTGCTTGCATTGATGATGGCTGTGACGGCTTTTGTCCCGGCTGCGAACAAAAGTTTACATGTGATATCTACGATGAATTGAAGGATGAATGGGAAGGGATTTATCGTAATAATTAAAGCAAAAGCATATTTTTTAAAATAAATGGTAAAATATGATGAACGTGAAAAGAAAAATCATACAAGTTGGGGCGTCCGTATTGACGTAATGTTACGCTTTAGGAGGTTTTATGGCAATAGTGCAAAAGACTTTTCTACAATTTAATGGAAACGAACTGGGCACAACAATGTCAACAGGTCGGAAAGATTACGGAACTTTTAAGGACAGTATGCGAGCACCCATTCATCGCTGGTTTCAATATCCCGCTGGTTATTCTTATAGATTCATAGAAGAAAAAATAAAAGAGTACCAATTAAATAATAATCATTGGATTTTTGACCCGTTTGTTGGAAGTGGTACTACCTCCGTTGTCGCCAAAGGAATGGGTGTAAATTCCATAGGAATCGAAGCACACCCTTTTGTCCACGAAATCGCCCAATCCAAGACTTATTGGGAGTACGACTTAGACCGTTTACAAGATGTAATCTCTAAGACTATAATGTCCGTAGAACGGCACATATCAAATGGTTATTTGCAAAGAATAGACTTTAACAGCATTCCTCAATTAGTCAAAAAATGTTATTCCCCATTAAATTTAAAGAAACTGCTTGTTATTAAGGAGACAATATTTGAGACAAAAGAGCAAACGGAGTATAAAAATTTTCTGAAGCTTGTTTTAACTAATGTCTTAAGAACTGCATCTAAGGCCGGAACTGGATGGCCTTACATCGCGCCAACCAAATATCATGAAAAAACAGTCGAACTGGATGGAGTCGAAGAATTTAAAAGACAGGTGCATCTTTTCCACAATGACTTACTTTATATAAGGAGCAAGTCTTACAAAAAAAATATCAAATGCAAAATACTCCTTGATGACGCACGGGAATATCATCCTGAAATTTCCGGGGAAAGTGTGGATCTCGCTATTACGTCACCTCCATATCTGAACAATTATGATTATGCCGACAGAACCCGCCTTGAGACGTATTTTTGGGGCAAATACGCAACATGGGGAGAAATTACCAGGGAAGTTAGAGACAAACTCATGACAGCTGCAACAACTCAAATAAGAAGGTCGGCATTTAATGGCTCACCCCTCGATACTGCTCTATTAGAAACTTCTCCTCACGTCTTTCATGAACTGGATAATAAAATTAAGACGTTAGCGACTGTTCGTATGGAGAAAGGTGGAAGGAAAAGTTATGACCTTATGGTAGCAGGTTATTTTAATGATATGTATAAGGCTATGAAAGAAGTGTATCGGGTTCTTAAGCCCGGATGTGATTTTGTGCTGGTTCTTGGCGATTCCGCCCCTTATGGAGTATATATACCAACTGAAGAATATCTTGGCGAAATTGGAAAGGGAATAGGATTTAAGGATTATTCTGTCGAAGTATTGCGTTCCAGAGGCGGAAAGTGGGCGAATAACAGCCAGCGTCATTCGGTGCCATTAAAGGAAGGGATTCTTACTCTTAAAAAATAGAGGGGAAAATATGTCAAAAAAAATAGCATCTCCCGGAAGCGCACTGGGAGAAGCAATAGGCAAGCTCATTGAGATTGAAATATCAAATACTGTTAAAGAAGTAGCTGGAAAATACGGTTTATACACAGATACCGGAGGATCAAGACCCGATAAAAGGAGCGGAATTAAACTCTCTATGATTAACAGTTCAGGAAATGAGTATCAACTCGATACTGTGGTTGAGAATAGAGAAGGAAAACCGTTAATTACCGTTGAGTCAAAATATCTAAGGTATAAAAAACACAATAGAGACAAGGCAAGCTGGACATGCACTGCTTTATATAGTTTGAGAAAAACGTATCCATCCATAAGGAAATCAATAGCTGTTTTATGTGGAAACTGGAGTAAGCCATCAAAGGCTTTACTTAAAACCTTTGGTGTGGAAGTCCATGAAGTCCCGTTTGCAAGGATTGTAGAAGTTTTGAAGGAATATCAAATTGCCTTTGATTGGGATGAAAAGGATAGGGAGGCAGCTAAGCGTGCATGGAAGACGTATAGTGCATTAGATTATGACGCAACCCGAAAAATCTCAAAAGAACTTACAAAGGATATTGTTCCCGCAATTAAAGAATCCGTTGAACACACCATAACAGCAGACCCAAGCAAACCAAAAGAGATTTCGGATGTCGAAGTTTTAATAAAGACTACCCATGACGAATATTTCACTACTACATTTCCCGCTGTCCACCAAGCGATAAAATATCTCTTAGAACTTCAGACAGATAAAAGTGATGTGAGGGATGTGTTGAAGTAAAGTTTTTTGTGTTTACGCAAAGAATCAATGCATGGATTGAAAATGCCGAATAATATTGTGCATTTGAAGGGATAGATGGTAAATGGGATATAATCCTGAAACTGTAAAGACGGTACTGAATGTAATCCAGAAGGAATTTGAATCTGAAGAAAATAGAAACAAGCATATAGTTTCAAAAGTTCAAATAATGTTAACAGTTGCGGGTATTTTGTTAACCGCAATAATTTTTCTCTTAAAAACAGTGTTTGAACAAGATTGGTATAAATGTTTAAATGCGTCACTTCTATTATTAGCAATGTTTGTAATTATAGTAGCAATACTCCTTTTCTTGAATGTTATTAGAGTAAAGACTTTTCAAAGAATTGGTTATGAAAAGCTTGTATTTAACACAGAGTTAGAAAAAGAACCTACAGAAGTAGAAAGCAGATTGATTTCTACTTATGAAGAAGCCCTAAAAATGAATATTCGAGTTGTTGACGAATTGGTGGATACATTTAAAAAAGGTACCTTTTTAATTGGAGTTTCAGTTTATATGCTATCTGTTGTTTTATTTGTCATTTTAATTATACATTTGAAAAATTAATAGGAGGTAGTGTATGAGTAAAAAAGGAAATATTAGAGAAAAACCATCAGGAGAAAATAGTTCACAGCAAAATTCAAGTCAAAGTAGCCAGGACAAGCCTCAAAGCTATGGTACTGTTCCAGTTCAAAAGGGACTTGACACACATAAAAAAAGATAAACTTACAAAAACTAATTATGGATTCCTTTCTGTACAACCGGTAATTATAACTATGCTTACAAGAAATGAGGTCTCCGGCCATCTTGAAGAAGCAGGTAGGCATAGTATTGTCGTAGTTTGCAAAGAAGAATTAACTGAACTCCTCACTCGTGCGCCTTTTCCTCCTGACCCAGAAGGATTATTTAAAGAAGCTATACAGTTCATACCTGAAAATGAACACTCTGGCAATTATTATCATTAGTAAAAACTTAATGAATTTTTTGTAAGTGCAAAAATGCAACCATACCAACACTCATAAACAACAATTCAATCGACATAAAAATAAATATTTCTTCTTACGAGAAATTGGGAATGGACTGAAGACAGATATGAAAAGGTTTTGAAAGAAATGTAACAATGGGAATTGATGAAAGAAATATAGAAGTTATTGATGACGTTATGGCAAGGGTATTGAGGGAAAAAACTCCCCAACAAAGACTTGCTATAGCCTTCGGTCTGTGGACGTCAGCAAAAAAACAGATTACGAACTATTTGCGGTCTGAACACCCGGATTGGGATGACAGGATGGTTCAAAGAGAGGTGGCGAAAAGATTGTCTCATGGAGCTACCGAAATTAAATAAGGTGTACAAATGACCGTATACAATTTATACAAACTCCTCAAAGAAGAACTGAAAAACGGCTCAAACGACCTCGTTACACGGGTCTCTGGGCAGATAATCAGGGAACGGATTGAGAGGGACATCACACAAGAACATGACGGCTCAGTCGTTGCCCTTGATTTCTCAAAAATAGGGATTATTGACTATTCATGCGCTGACGAGATTGTGGCAAAACTCCTCTCTCGTCTTCTCGGCGATGAATATGGCAACAAATATATTACCTTGGTCGGGCTCAATGAAAATCAGAAGGAAAATATAGAGGTCGCCCTTGAGAGAAAAAACCTCGCGATCATGGCGGAAACGAGAGACGGGAATAAAATTCTTCTTGGGAGTCTGAACAACTACCTCAAAGAAACATTACACCTCATTCTCAAAAAAGGAAAAATATCCGCAAAAGACCTCTCAGAGATCATGAAACTCGAGGCAAATACCAGCGGCACAAGGTTGTTAAACCTCTACAAAAAACGGCTCGTAAAAAGAGGAGATGAAATGGTACATGGCGGAAAAGTGTGGATGTATGAAAAAATATAACCTTTTAAAATACAAGTAATATACATAACGACATCAGTATACAAATGTCTGTCATTCCAGACTTGAGCATGAATCCATTGTTTTTCCGGACTCCAGCCGGAGTTTATCCCTGCGAATGCAGGGGGCAGGAATGACAATTTTGAAATTTCTTACCATTAAATTACTCTAATGAGGCTATGACTTCAAAAACTCCTCTGCTACATTCTGAAACCAATTCCCTCTTTCACAATAATTCTGTGGTGACCAACTATCTTCCTTAGAATATCACTTGACAAAAATAACAACATTCATTAAAAGTAACATAATATTACATTTATAATTTCTCTATGAAAAAATCTCTTAATCATGTCAAAAACAATAGATGCTATTTACGAAAACGGTGTTTTTAAACCCCTTCAAGACATTGAAGTAAAAGAGCATGAAAAGGTAACGATAAAAATTATTTCTCTTGATGAATGGCAGAAACGTTTTCGTTGCATTATCGAAAAAATACATGAAAAATCTGCACACTATACCCATAATGAAATTGAATCTGACATTATCCACTCCATAAAAGAATTAAGACAAAAGAAAAGTGCCCCCCGTTAAGGTTGTTATTGACACCAATATCTGGGTTTCCTCCCTCTTAAACCCTCCGGTTTCCCTGCCAGATTAAGAAAGTTATTTGAAGAAGGCACACTCCACGTTATTATTTCAGAACCAATACTGGAAGAAATTGCAGAAGTATTTACCCGCCCACATATAAAAAATAAATACGGAATTTCAGAAACCGATGTTAAGGAACTATTGACACTGATAGAAGAACGTGCAGAATATGTATTGCTTTCAGGAAATATTACTATCTGTCGTGACAGTGACGATAATTTCATCATCGAAACAGCAATTAAGGGTCAAGCAACGTTTCTTATTACCAGAGACGATGATATAAAGTTCTGCAAAGAGATTTCCTCCTTCTTATTACCATACCGGATACGCATTATTTCAATAGCAAAATTCATGGACTTCATGGATAATGTATAAATATCCTGTGGGAAATAGCAACTATATGCGTAACAAATTCGATAATTACCGTAATCCTCAAAAACAATCCACATCTTTTCTGAATAATTAAAAGAACAGATGCAAAATACTTCAAGGCTAAAGATTTCTCAAAATATTATGTCACAAAAAAATTCAATTTATCGCATTAAGCCGTATCGATGGGATATACCAATGATGGTAGTAGTAGCATTGGGACTCCTCATTGCAGGGTTGAACCTTCCCACACTCAAGCTGACAAAAGTAATATTCTTTACCAATACGTATTCTATTTGGGATGGTGTGTGGGAATTATGGAAGGCGGATCACATTGGCCTTGCAGTAATAATCTTCTTTTTTTCCATTATGTTTCCCTGCGTAAAGCTTATCGGGCTACTTTTTGTCTGGTTCGTACCATTAGAACCGGAAGGAAGGAGGCGTTTCCTTTACCGGTTAGGTATTTTAGGAAAATGGTCTATGGTTGATGTTTTCATTGTGGCAATACTCGTCATCCTGATTAAGACCAAAGATATCGCCGATGCCAATGCGCAGATAGGCATTTACCTTTTTGCCGGAGCAATCATGCTCTCTATCGTTGCTACTTTGGTGATAGAAAAGATAGCAAACTTTAAAGGCGGCACAACCGAATAGTAAATTCAGAAGATTCTTTTGGGATATACTATTTTCTTGCCTTGGAGAGTGTTTTGTACTGTCGCACTCGTAATGATGTTTGTATGTATACTCCTTTATTGCGCTTGCCGGGATGTACTTTACGCCCTTGTTAAGTGTCTGTATTTAATACGATGAGGTTGGTCTGCGGCAGCGCCGATGCGTCTTTTTCTGTCTTCCTCGTATTCCGAATAATTTCCTTCAAACCAGACAACTTTACTGTCACCCTCAAAAGCAAGAATATGGGTAGCAATCCTGTCGAGAAACCAACGGTCGTGGCTTATCACCACAGCACAACCGGAAAAATTTTCCAATGCATCTTCCAGGGCACGCATGGTATTTACGTCGAGATCATTTGTAGGTTCGTCTAACAGAAGGATGTTTGCGCCTTCTTTTAACATGCAGGCAAGGTGTACCCTGTTTCTTTCTCCACCGGAAATGGCGCTTACCGGTTTTTGCTGATCCGCTCCTGAAAAGTTAAATCGCGCAACATATGCGCGTGAGTTCACTTCCCGTCCGCCGATTTGAATGATATCGTTTCCGCCGGATATCACCTCCCATATTGTTTTTTTCGGATCAAGGGTCTCTCTGCTTTGGTCTACATATGCAAGTTTTACAGAATCTCCCACCCGGATTGTTCCGTTATCTGGTTTTTCATGTCCGGTAATCATCCGGAATAAAGTAGTTTTACCGGCGCCGTTTGGCCCAATGATTCCGACAATTCCGCCACGCGGCAGGGAAAACGTCATTCCCTCCACCAAAATGCGATCTCCGTATGATTTGGAAACCTTATCCGCCTCGATAACCAGATTGCCTAACCTTGGTCCCGGGGGAATATAAATCTCCAATTCTTTTATTCGTTTTTCGGTTTGTTGCGCTAACAAGGATTCATAGGAATTAATACGCGCCTTTGATTTTGCATGACGTCCCTTCGGGCTCATCCTTATCCATTCCAATTCCCGCTGCAATGTCTTTTGCCGTTCGGTCTCCTGTTTCTCTTCCTGTTGCAGCCTTTTTTGTTTTTGATCAAGCCACGAAGAATAATTGCCCTTCCACGGTATTCCGTATCCCCGGTCTAATTCCAGTATCCAACCGGCAACATTATCAAGAAAATAGCGGTCATGGGTAACGGCAATTACTGTTCCCTCATATTTTTGCAAATGCTGCTCCAACCATCCTACCGTTTCAGCGTCAAGGTGGTTTGTCGGTTCGTCCAAAAGTAAGATATCAGGTTTTTTCAGTAACAAACGGCAAAGCGCTACACGTCGTTTTTCTCCTCCTGACAATACCTTCACCGGCATGCTTCCTTCGGGACATCGAAGCGCATCCATTGCCATTTCAAGACGGGAATCAAGATCCCATGCATTCAGCGAATCAATCTTTTCCTGCACTTCCCCTTGCTTTTCTATGAGGCTATTCATCTCATCGGCAGACATTGGCTGAGCAAATTGTTCGTTAATACGGTTATACTCATTATGAAGATCAACCAGTTCCTGCACGCCTTCTTCCACAATCTGACGCACCGTTCTTGTTTCGTCCAGCAAAGGTTCCTGTTCGAGAAATCCCACCGTATAACCCTGTGAAAGCGTTACCTGCCCGTTATAATTCTCATCCACGCCCGCCATTATGCGTAAAAGAGAGCTTTTCCCCGAACCATTTAAACCCAATACTCCAATCTTCGCTCCGTAAAAATACGATAGTGAGATATCTTTTAATACGGGTTTTTTTTCATAATATTTGCTGACACTCATCATGGAATAAATAATCTTATTCGGCTGATTGCTCATTTGGTTTGTCTCCGGGATAAATTTTTCAATATTCTGTATGCCTGTATTTCTTACAAATCAACATTTGCAATACTATAAAAGAAATTCGTCGGCTTAGCAAGTCTGCGATATCATATCTCTACCAACCTGGGAATGCTTCCGCCAACTTCATATCTTCTCAGATGACGTCATTTCTGGCACCCTCCTGCCACCGGACAGGCAGGGAGTCAAGGAATTAAAGTAGCCACAGGTGCAATTTAAATTCTGGAATACACTGTAATTCTGTGATAGAGTTGATAATCAATGTATCCGTTCCGTTTGCCCACCGGCAGACAAGTTTGGCGCATCCTTATCAAAATGTTAACGTTACCAATGGCCAGCAGATATTTAACCTCTATCGTCATTATCGTTATTTTTTTTTCAGGGTTTTTGTATCTCAACTCATTACAGAACGACTTTGTTTACGATGATGCATATATTATCAAAGAAAACAACTTCATTACATCATTAAGTAATTTCCCAAAATTATTCAATAAAGATTATTTTTATGTTTCGGGAGAACTTAGCTATCGTCCTGTTGTCACCATCACGTATTTCTTTGACTATTTATTGTGGAATCTCAAACCATTCGGCTATCATTTAACAAATATTTTATTTCACACAATCAATATTTTTCTCTTTTATATTTTCGCAAAGTCTATTTTCAGAAATGCAAGACAGTCTTTTCTCGCAACACTTTTATACCTGTCACATCCCATTTTAACCGAAACGGTTAACGCCATTTGTTACAGAGAAGATATCCTTGCTTCACTCTTTTTCCTTTTATCATTTATTTTCTTTCTGAAAGTAAAGAATATTCACTATCATCAATCCAATAAACGATTTCTTGCTTTCTATATTCTCTCTTGCCTCACATACCTCATTGCCCTCTTTTCAAAGGAGATGGCTATTACTTTGCCTATCCTCCTTGTGACCTTCGATTGTATTGTTTTTCCTCAAAGTGAAAATACTTCCATCCCCTTTATAAAAAAAACAACCCGTTTTCTGCTCTTTTACAGCGGCTATATCTTTATTACGGTATTTTATGGTTGTATACGATTTTTCGTACTAAAAAATACTTTGAAAACAATTGAAGTCTATCCTGTTCATTGTATACCTATGGTAAAAATAGTTGCATATTATCTGAAACTCCATTTTATCCCATTTCCGCTGAATGCAGATTATTATATCCCGAAAACTGCACATTTAGACATATCATTCTTTATAGCTTCCCTGCTCATTGTTTGCATGATTCTTATTGTTATCCGTTGCATCAGGAAGAATGCCTTTATTACATTTTTTATTCTTTGGTGCTTCATTTCACTATTGCCCGTACTCGGTATTATTCCGATTGGCAATATCATAGCAGAAAGATATCTGTATATACCGGCAATTGGTTTTTGCTGTGCAATAAGTTATTTATTTATGAATGAGAAATTACGTAAACCTCTTGTAATTTTTTATATCTGCATTATTCTTTGTTTTCAAATTGGGATACTCCACAGAAACCGCATCTGGCGCAATGACACGACATTGTGGTTCCACACTTTTCAGCGAGAACCGAAAAGCGCCCGCGCATGCAGCAATTTAGGCAATGCATATTACAATAATAAGCGGTACGAAGAAGCGATCGGGTTATACAAAAAAGCGCTTACCCTTGAATTCAGCTACCCTTTTATTCATTTTAACTTAGGTACAGCTTATGAAAAAATGGGCAAAATTGATGATGCTATTGAGGAATACAAAGCATCTATATCAAATCTCAACGATAATATGCTCGCATACAACAGTCTCGCAGTGATCTATGATAAGCAGGGATTTCATGATTTGGCAGTCGAGACATATCAACTTGCACTGAAAGAAAATCCTTTCGTGCCTTTCGTACACAACAATCTTGGAAATACCTATGAATCCACAGGCAACAGGGAAAAGGCGCTCGACGAATACGGAAAAGCGGTTGCAATAGATAATAATTACGCTGACGCCCATAATAACATGGGCGCTGTTTATCTTAAGAGCGGAAAAGCCGATATGGCCATTAGTGAATTCAAAAAGGCCATTTATTCAAAACAAGGGCATTTGGACGCACACTACAATTTGGGAATGGCATATATATCGAAAGGACTTTTTAATGAAGCATCCGAAGAATTAAAGCTTTCTATTCAATATAATCCAAACGACTACGCTGCTTACAGGGACATTGGAATTTTATACTATAAACATTTTCAGGATATCGATACGTCTCTTTATTATTTAAATGAATCACTCCGCATTGCGCCAAATCCATCAGAAAAAGAAAAGCTCAGCAGTATAGTACAATCAATTATGAAGACAACTAACAATACTCATTAAATCAGCACCATGTTGTCCCTGTGAATCACCTCATCATATGATTTATAACCAAGTGCCTTATGAATAGAAGAAGTACTGCTTCCTTTGATTTTTTCAATTTCCTCAGAAGAATAATTCGTTAACCCTCTCGCAAAAACTTCATGGTTTTCCTTTTTGCAAATTGAAATAATATCCCCTTTTTCAAAATTCCCTTCTATGGAAACAATCCCCGACGCCAGCAGACTTTTTCCCTTCTTAGACAAAGCGGCATAAGCGCCCTCATCAACAATAACCATGCCTTTCGATTTTTTTGTGTATCCTATCCATCTCTTTCTGCTCGTCAGCTTTTCCTTTTTAGGAAGAAAAAGGGTTCCGACATTTTCGTATTCAAAAATTTTCGGCAGAATGTTCTCTCTTCTTCCATTGGCAATAATCACTTTTTCACCGGCATTGGTAACAATTGACGCGGCTTGTAACTTTGTATGCATCCCCCCCACACCCCGCAGTGTCTTGGCATCATATGCCATTTGTCTGGTTTTTTGTGTTATATGCTCAACTACAGGAATAACATTTACCTCGTTCTTTCCCTCCGGTTGTTTATCATACAATCCGTCAACAGATGAAAGAATTATAAGCAGTTCCGCATCAATAAGATTCGTTACCAATGCGGATAATTCATCATTATCGCCAAAAGCGATTTCGTCAATTGAAATAGTATCATTTTCGTTTACTACAGGTATCGCCTTCATTTGAAATAAGGTGTGAATTGTATTAAACGTATTCAGATATCTTTTCCTGTTTTCAAAATCTTCTCTGGTAAACAATATCTGCGCCGCATGGTATCCATGTAATTTGAAAAAACTGTCATACGTGCTTATTAATTTACTTTGTCCGATAGCTGCAACTGCCTGCAATTCAGGAAGCGTGCCGGGCCTCTTTTGTAATCCCAGTTCGCCCATACCACAACCAATTGCACCGGAACTCACCACAGTAACATTAAAATTCCTGTTTCTTAATTCAATTATCTGTTCAGCAAGCCCTTTTATCTGCTTTTTATCTAAATACCCCTTGTCATCAGTTATAACGCCAGTGCCTATTTTAATAACTACCTTTTTAACTTTTTTAATGTGCTCGTGTCGTATTTCAGATATTTCTTTCATAAATTATTTCCGCTATTCTCTTCTGTTGGCAAAAGTATGGCAACTATCTATAACCTCAAAGCTGCATTGATACTTTACCACTTGCTTATGATTCGTACCCGTTGTCAGTTGCTATTAACGTATTAGTATAAATCAACCTGGGCTGGTAAAAAATAATATTATATTGAATTGCTGCAGTTATTGGAATGAAATTCAGGAAGGACACTAATGCTTAATTCTTGTTAAAATTCCCACTTTTCTGCTTTTTAATTTTTTCCATAAGCATATCAAGAAACGACTTAAACTGATCGTCGTTTTTCAACTCATCATTTATTTTCTTTATCGCAAATATTACCGTCGAGTGTTTCTTGTTGCCAAAATAACTCCCTATCTGCTGATACGACCACTCCAACTGATTCTTTATTAAATACAT